>R21__coassemble_789_pt1 | contig 24377 bp, 18 predicted proteins | sample R21__metabat2_high_PE_034 | metagenome-assembled genome bin R21 | reverse complement strand
GTACTGGATATCTGGACCGAAAAGGGAATGACAACGTGGATTATGGACCAACGGTCAGGCAGGCCGATCAATCCGATTTCGACAAATTCTAAGGAGAAGGTGCATGGAGATTATCTGTGACAAGTGCGGAATGGTCATCCTAAACCCGGAGATGAAAACTATCCGGGACGGAGATGTTGAACACGCCTATTTTGTGTGCAGTGAGTGTAATAGCGTTTATCCGGTCTGTACGACCAATGGGAACCTTCGGAAGCGGATCGAGGTGTATCGGGAGATGGCTATGCGCTTGAAAACGCGGTGCTGCACGGAGCAGTTTCATAGACGGGTTCAGAAAATGAAAGAAGAAAACGTGCGAAGGAGCCGGGAGCTTGCGAAGATGCATCCCCTGGCTCCTTTGCTTTCGGAGAAATAACGAGGGAAAGGAGGCGGCCAGGTTATGGCAAACCGGATCAAAGGATTGACGGTGGAGATCGATGGGTCGACCACAGGGCTGGAAAAAGCGCTGAAGAATGTCAATACCACGATAAAAAATACGCAGACCCAGCTAAAGGATGTCCAGCGTCTTTTGAAACTTGACCCCTCCAACACGGAGCTGCTTTCCCAGAAGCAGAGGCTTTTGAAGGAAGCCATCGGCGCGACGAAGGATAAGCTGGAATCTCTGAAAACAGCACAGGAGCAGGCCAAACAGCAGCTGGAAAACGGGACGCTCGGACAGGATAAGTATGATGCCCTGCAAAGGGAGATTGAGGAAACTGAGCAGGCTTTAAAAGAGCTGGAGTCGCAGGTGTCTACGACCTACGCAGCACTGGAAAAGATCGATCAGACCGGAAAAAAGTTCGAGCAAGCCGGAAACAAGATGGCGGGTGTGGGTAAGACACTCACGACCCATGTCACAGCACCGATTGTGGCCGTCGGAGCAGCAGCTGTTAAGACGACAGCGGACTTTGATGCGCAGATGTCGAAAGTTCAGGCCATCTCCGGAGCAACAGGCGAAGAATTCGATGACCTGCGTGCCAAAGCCAGGGAGATGGGAGCGAAGACCAAGTTCTCGGCATCCGAAGCTGGGGAAGCCTTCGAGTACATGGCGATGGCAGGCTGGAAAACCGGAGATATGCTCGACGGTATCGAAGGCATTATGAATCTTGCTGCTGCTTCCGGAGAGGATCTTGGCACAACATCGGACATTGTGACGGACGCCTTGACGGCTTTCGGTTTGTCGGCAAAAGACTCCGGGCATTTTGCGGATGTTCTGGCAGCGGCCAGCACCAACGCCAATACGAATGTATCCATGCTCGGTGAGTCCTTTAAATATGCTGCACCTGTTGCCGGTGCTCTTGGTATTTCAGCAGAAGATACCTCGGTGGCGCTCGGGCTTATGGCGAATGCCGGTATCAAGGCTTCTCAATCAGGTACAGCTCTGCGTACGGGCCTTACGAACCTTGCCAAGCCAACGAAGCAGATGCAGACCTACATGGACAAGTACAACATTGCCCTTGTGGAAAACGACGATGGTTCCATTAACCTCCGGGAGACCATGATCTCCTTGAGGGAAAAGATGGGTGGATTGTCTGAATCCGAACAAGCTGCTGCGGCTTCTGCAATCTTCGGAAAAAACTCGATGGCAGGATGGCTTGCCATTATCAATGCTTCCGATGAGGATTTTGATAAGCTGACCGGAGCGATCGATAACTGCGATGGGACAGCAGAGAGTATGGCAGCCACCATGCAGGACAATCTGGCTGGCCAGCTGACCATTTTGAAGTCCCAGCTGGAGGAACTGGCGATTTCCTTTGGTGATCTGCTGATGCCTGTGATCCGTAAGGTCGTGTCTGCCATCCAAAGCTTTGTGGACAAGCTAAACGGGATGAGTGAGTCCCAGCGCAAAACCATCATCAAGGTTCTGGCGCTTGCTGCTGCGATCGGTCCGCTTTTGGTGATTCTGGGAAAAACCATCAGTACGATCGGTGTGGCGATGCAGGGCTTTTCAAAATTGGGTGTCGGAATCATGAATCTGGCCGGAAAAATGAAAGCCGCAGGCGGCATTTCCGGTGTGCTTGGAAAGGCAATCGGGGCTTTGACTTCTCCCATCGGAATCGTGATCGCCATAGTAGTCGCACTGGTAGCAGCCTTTATTCATCTGTGGCGGACAAATGAGGACTTCCGAAACAAGATCACAGCGATCTGGGAAGGAATCAAGAAGAAATTCCAGGACTTTGCCAAGGGAATCACCGATCGGCTGAATGCTCTCGGGATCGACTGGAGCGACGTCATTGATACCCTGAAAGGTATATGGGAGGGCTTTTGCGCGGTACTCGCACCTGTTTTTGAAGGAGCCTTCCAGATTGTGTCCACTGTGCTCGGAACGGTTCTTGACGTACTGACCGGGCTATTTGATGTGTTCGCCGGGATTTTTACCGGCAACTGGGAAATGGCGTGGACCGGAGTCAAAGAAGTATTCTCTGGTATCTGGAACGGAATCAAAGACGTTTTCCAAACAATCCTGAACACGATCAAAGGTGTGGCGGATACTGTGCTCGGTTGGTTTGGCACAAACTGGGAGAGCGTATGGGGGTCGGTAAAGACCTTTTTTGTCAATACGTGGACAGGAATCAAAAACTTCTTTGTCGGTGTTTGGAATGCCATCGTTACCTTTATCCAGGGCGTGCTGAATGGCATCAAAGAGTTCTTCGGAAATACCTGGGAGGGCATTAAAACCACTGTCTCTACGGTGGTGACTGCTATCCGGACGACGATCACGACCGTCTGGAACGGAATTAAAACCTTCTTTTCAACGGTTCTGACAGGAATCAAGACGATCTTCTCCACCAGTTGGGAAGCCGTAAAAACAACCGTTACGACCGTGATCGGTGCCATCAAGACAACCGTGGAGACCATCTGGAATGGAATCAAGGCATTCTTTACAACGGCGCTGAATGCCATCAAAACGACTTTCACGACTGCCTGGAATGCCATCAAAACAACGGTGACGACCGTGGTAGAGTCTGTGAAAACGACGATCACGACGGTTTGGGAAGGCATTAAGACGACCCTTTCTACTACGCTGAATACGCTAAAAACGACTTTCAGCACAGTATGGAACGGGATCAAGACGGTCATAACCACCATCGTCACGGGCATCAAAACGGCGATTACCACAGCCTGGACGAACATTCAGACTGCGCTGTCGACTGCGATGACCGCCATCCAAACGACGGTGAGTACTGTATGGAACGCCATAAAGACATTCTTCACAACGACCTTAAATTCGATCAAAACAACCTTTATGACGGCCTGGAATGGAATCAAAACGACGGTTTCAACCGTAGTCGAGGCGGTGAAGACAACAGTCACCACCACCTGGGAGAGTATTAAAACTGCGCTGTCGACGACCCTGAATACCATAAAAGCCACAGTATCTACTGTGTGGACAGGGATCAAAACTGCGATCTCCACGACGATCGTAGCAATCCAGACCAATATCTCTACGGTAGGGAATGCGATTAAAACGACGATTTCTACGGTGATGACTGGGATCCAAACGGCGCTCTCCACGGTTTGGAATTCGATCAAAACAACCGCATCCACTATATGGACGGGGATCAAAACTGCGATCTCTACGACGATCACAGCAATCCAGACCAATATCTCCACGGTATGGAATGCAATTAAAACGACCCTCTCCACAGTAATGTCCGGGATCAAAACGGCCCTTACCACAGCCTGGAATGCGATCAAAACGACAATCACAACTGTCATGAACGGAATTTCCACAACGATCAGTACAGTGTGGAATACGATCAAAACGACGATCACTACGGTGGTCAATGCAATCAAGACCACGATCACAACCGTATGGAACGCGATCAAAACGACGATTACCACGGTTGTGAATGCGATTAAAACGACGATCTCTACGGTATGGAATGCGATCAAAACAACGGTCTCTACTATCGTGAATGGCATAAAAACAACGGTTACGACGACGTGGAATTCGATCAAGACTTCTGTGTCCACGACCATGAATGGGATCAAAACTTCGATCAGCACGGTATGGAACGGAATTAAGACTTCTGTCTCCACTGCGGTGAATAACGTGAAGACAACGGTGTCGACCGCTTTTAACTCCATTAAAACGACGGCATCCACGGTCTGGAACAGCATCAAAACCGCGATGACCTCACCCGTGGAAAGCGCAAAGACACTGATTGGTAATGCCATCGACCGGATCAAGGGCCTGTTCAATTTCAGCTGGAGCTTTCCGTCGATTAAGATGCCACACTTCTCATGGTACTGGCAGAGCATCGGCGGCCTGGTTTCCATTCCGATGATTTCTGTGGACTGGTACAAGAAGGCCATGGACGGCGGCATGATCCTGAACAACCCGACGATCTTTGGTGCCATGGACGGAAAGCTGCTCGGCGCAGGAGAAGCAGGGTCCGAGACCGTCGTTGGTACACAGAATCTCATGGATATGATCCGCAAGGCCGTATCCAGTGTGGAAAACGCCATGAACATCTATTATGGCGGTGTGACCATCAATGTGTACAGTCAGCCAGGGCAGGATATTTCCTCGCTGGCAGATGAGATCGAAGAGCGCATCAACATTAACATGACAAGGCGGAAGGCTGCCTTTATCTGATCCGGGAGGAGGATGAACCATGCACAGATTTATCTATAACGGCAAGAATAGCCGGGATTTCGGGATTGTCCTTTCCGGCGAGGATACCTGGAAAAAGGCAGCCCCGGACCTGGAACGTAAACAGATCCCGGGAAGGAATGGAGACCTGATTCTGAGCAATCAGAGGTACAACAACGTAACCCTGACCTATCATGCCGGGATCGTCCATAACTTTGATAAGAACTTTACAGCGTTTTCCAACTTCCTGCTGTCTTCCCCCGGCTATCACCGACTGGAGGACAGCTACCATCCGGAGTATTACAGGATGGCTCTTTTAGAAGGGGACCTCAATCCCAAGCTGACGGCATACCAAAGGGAAGGTAAGTTCGACATTACCTTTTCCTGTATGCCGCAGATGTATTTAAAATCCGGGGAACAGCAGAAGCTGTTTACTCAGGGCGGGACGATCAATAATCCGACCCTTTTTGTGGCAAGGCCTCTCCTCAGGGTGTACGGCATCGGGAGATTTGCGATTAACGACGATATCGTGAATATCACCTATGCGGAAGTGTTCACGGATATTGACTGTGAACTGGAGGACGCCTACAAGGGGACGGCAAACTGGAATTCCTATATTGAACTGTCCAACAATGAGTTCCCCAGGTTGAAACCTGGTGCGAATCAGATCGCTCTCATGAGCGGTATCGAGAAGATTGAAATGATCCCGAGGTGGTGGTGCCTATGAAACCGATTCTTTATCCTGCCGGAGAAACACAATTTGTCTCCAACGGTCTCGGCCGTCTTTCTGACGCAGTCAGCTGCAAGGTCATGGAGGAACGGAATGGGATGTTTGAACTGGAGCTTGAGTATCCGGTGACTGGCATTCACTATGCGGATATCATGGAGGAGCGCATTATCTGTGCGCGGCATGATGACACGGAGGACATACAGCCTTTCCGGATCTATAAGATCACCAGACCGATGAACGGGATCGTAACCGTCAATGCACGGCACATCACCTATCAGTTGTCGAAAGTGGTGGCCATGCCGTTTTCGGCGGATAATTGTGCCGATGCCCTGCAGGGGTTAATCGACCATGCGGAGGGTGATTGCCCTTTCAGCGTTTGGACGGATAAAGCACTGAATATCGCATTTGATGTTTCACAGCCCGCTACGGTCCGGTCGCTCCTTGGCGGTGTGGCAGGTTCGATTCTGGATGTTTATGGCCCTGGTGAATATGAATGGGATCGCTTTACCGTAAAGTTCCATGCCAGCCGGGGAACCAATGCCGGGGTGATGATCCGTTACGGTAAGGATATGACGGACGTAAAGAAAACCACAGACACCAGCAACATCTGGACAGGAATCCTGCCTTTTTGGGCGGGGCTCGATGACAACGAGGAGCAGACCCTGGTGACGCTTCCGGAGCGGGTAATCTATGCGGATAACGTAGATAACTATGTGTACCGGATGGTTACGCCGGTAGATATGACCTCGTATTTCACGGAAAAACCAACTGAAGAGCAGCTCCGGAGTCGGGCAGAGAGTTATGTGCGGGCAAATGCAGAGACAGGTATCCCGGCGACCATAGAGATTTCCTTTGTTGCCTTGTGGCAAACCGAAGAGTATAAAAACATCGCCCCGCTGCAGAAGCTCCGCCTATGCGATACCGTCAATGTCTATCACCGGGGGCTGGGAATTGAAAACGCTGCGAAGATTGTCTCGGTGACGTATAACGTCCTGTTGGAGCGATATGAGACGATGACGATCGGGGATGTCCGCACGAGTCTGACCGATTCGATCCGAGCGATTTCTGCAGAGCTGAACAAGGAGACACCTTCGGTTACAGCGATCAAGAATGCCATCAGCCACGCGACAAATATTCTCTCAGGCGGCCTTGGCGGCAACGTAGTCATCAACACCAATACGGATGGCCAGCCCATAGAAATCCTGGCGATGAACACAGCGGATATCACTACCGCAACGCACATCTTAAGGCTCAGTAAGACCGGGATTTCAGTATCGACCAATGGCTATGTCGGTCCTTTTGTGACAGTGATGAAGCTAAATGGCGAAATCGGCGCAGAGTTCATCAAAGGAGTTCTGGACGCTGGGCTCATCAAAAATGGTTCCCTTGCAGACCAGGTGGCGAATATATCCTGGAACATGCTCACCGGCGCATTCAAGGGAAAAAACATGGAGATCACGACGCTTACTTCGCAGACCGTGACGGCGGGCAGCGTGAAAGCAGACCAGACCGATGCCGGGGAGCTGACCGCTTCTTCTGTGGAAGCTGAGTCCGCAGAAATCGACTCTATAAAAGCCGGAAGCGTAGAGGCAGACTCTGTCGAGACCGATGCAATGACTACCGGCTCTGTCCATGCAGACTCTGTGGAAGCAGACACCGCCGATATCGGATCTATCAATGCCGAAACCATAGAAACAGAAAACGCATCGGCGGGAACTTTAGAGGCAGAAACAGTATCAGCAACTTCTGTATCAGCAGATACACTCAGTTCCGGTGATGGATTTACCGGGGCTTTTCATATTCCGGGAAGCGCTGACACGCTGGGCTTTACGATTGCTGTTCGGGACGGTATCATCACAGGTCTTACGGAAGATGATCCGCCAGAACCGGAAGAACCTGTGGAGCCGGATCCACAGGAGCCAGATCCCCAAGAACCGGATCCCAATGAGGAAGGAGAGTAAACGACATGCTTACCAGCAGATATGAAATCGATGTGACACCGGGCGGTATTCCTCCGGTTGTTAACGCAAGTCAATATGACGCGGGAAGCCGCACGCTGGAATTTGTTCTGGTGAGCAGCGCCGGTGACTTTGTGCCTCCCAGCGGTGTGAAGGCCGAGGTGCGCGGGACTAAGCCCGACGGAAATGGCTTTTCCTATGAATCGAGAATTCTGGGCCGTGTGGTTACCGTGGTCATTACGGAACAGATGACCGCAGTTGCCGGGAAAGTGCGCTGTGAGTTGGCGCTCTATACCGGTACGCCTGCGACCAACGAGACCCCTGCGTCTGATGATTACATCCAGCTCTGTACAGCCAACTTTATCCTGATGGTAGAGCGGGCAGCGCTGGACAAGGATACGTTGTCCTCTGCCTCAGAGATCCGGCAGCTCGTCAACGTCATCGACCGCTCCAATGAGATCATTGCCGCTGCCAATCGCTCGGATCAGGCAAAGGAAGCCATCCGGCAGATGATTGCCCAGAACGAGGAAGGTATGCAGATCATGACGGCGCAGGCCGAGCATCGTCTGGAAGAGATCACCCAGCAGACAAAGGATTATCTTGAGGAGAAGGAACAGGAGGCAGAGGAATCACTCGGTGCACTGCGTACCGAGATCATCGGTGCAAGGGACCGTGCGATCCAGAGTGAAGAGGCAGCAGCGGATGCACTGGAAACCGTCAATCAGAAAGCTGCCCAGATCGTGCAGGTGACGACCAATGCGGATACGCTGGCGGCACAGGCGATGGAGCGGGCTTCCAATGCAGAGAACGAAGCAGCCGAGACCGCCAATGCACTGGATCAGCTGAACGAGAACGTTGCCCTGATCCGTTTGATGTCGGAAGGCAAGGTGGACGATGCCTACGTGGAGAACGGCTACCTATACCTTACATCCAACGATGAGATCGTAGCCGGACCCCTCGGTCCCTTCTCCGGAACAGGCGGAGGTGGCGGCGGTGGGAGTTCAGGCAATAACGCACAGATATCTGTCAATAACCGGACCGGCTGGCTGTCCCGCACTATTGCCCAGGGTGACAGATGCCCGGTAACGATCTTCTGGACTTCGGAAGAGGATGATGTACCTACCGGCAACGGCACAATGCGCATTACGGTCAGCGGTGCGACCAAAGCCATGCTGGATGTAGCGCAGGGTGAGGTTACGGTGGATTTGGCAACGTATCTTTCTGCCGGTTCCAACGTCGTAAAAGTGAATGTCGCCGATATCTATGGCAACAGCCGAACGATCAATTTCTCTGTGACGGTTGTTGTGCTGACGATATCCTCGACCTTCGATGATTCCGTGGCCTATCAGGGACCGATCATCTTCACCTATACCCCTGTCGGAAACATTCAGAAGAACATGCACTTTTTGATCGATGACCGGGAGATCGGTTCCGCGACAACCTCGGTATCCGGCAGGCAGCAATCATTCACAATTCCGCAGCAGACCCACGGGGAGCATTCTTTCCGCTGCTGGTTTGAGGCGGATATCAATGGCTCTACTGTCCGGTCCAATGAGCTCTATTATGAGATCATCTGCCTGGAGACGCTGAACATGACACCAATCATTACCAGCTCCTTCCGGGAGACAGAGGTCCCGCAGTATTCCACAGTGCATATCGGATATTCGGTTTATGATCCGGCTTCGATGACAGCTGCTGTGACGATCCGGCTGAACGGAAGAACGGTGTCAGAGCAGACAGTTGGCCGTAGTAAGCAGGACTTCAGTATCCGTATGGATACGGTCGGTGAGTATACCATTGAGATTGAGAGCGGCGGTGTAACGCGCAGCTTCCCGCTGACGGTAACGGAGAGCGCCATCAAGATCGAAGCGGAAACGGAGGCGCTTGCACTGTATTTGTCAAGCCAGGGCCGCAGCAACAATGAAAATGAGCGCAGCACATGGAAATACGGAGACATCTCTGCAGAGCTTTCCGGATTTAACTTTGCTTCAGATGGCTGGCAGAAAGATGCCGAAAACAACACCGTACTGAGAGTTGCCGGTGATGCGCGGGTGAATATTCCGTATCACATTTTCGGTACGGATTTCAGGCAGAGCGGCAAAACCATCGAGTTGGAATTTGCTACCCGTACGGTTATGAATTATGACGCAGTGATCCTGTCCTGCCTTTCCGGAGGACGTGGGGTTTACCTCACAGCACAGACGGTTAAGCTCATGAGCGAGCAGTCGGAAATCTCCATGCAGTTCAAAGAAAACGAGCATGTGCGCGTAGCCTTCGTCGTGGAGAAACGCTCTGAAAACCGCCTGATCTACTGCTATATCAACGGCATCATGTCCGGTACAGTGCAGTACCCTGCCAGTGACGACTTCGCCCAGACGAGTCCGGTGGGAATCTCCATCGGCTCCAATGACTGCACGATCGACATCTATTGCATCAGGGTTTATGACAACGACCTGACGAGAAGCCAGGTGCTGGATAACTGGATTGCGGATACCCAGTCGGTGGAGGAGATGCTTTCCCGCTACCAGCGCAACCGTGTCTATGACGAATACGGACAGGTGGTCAAAGAACGCCTTCCGTCTGATTTGCCTTACCTCATTATTGAGTGCCCGGAACTCCCGCAGTACAAGGGCGACAAGAAAACAGTGTCCGGTTCCTACACCGATCCGCAGGATCCGTCCCGGAACTTCACCTTCACCGGTGCACAGTTCGATGTACAGGGTACTTCTTCCCAGTACTATGAGCGGAAAAATTACAAGGGAAAATTCAAGAATGGCTTTGACATGACTTCCGGTGGAACGGTCAGCAAGTATAAGCTCCGGGAGGACTCCATCCCTGTTTCCACCTTCTGCTTCAAGGCCGACGTGGCCTCCAGCGAAGGTGCCAACAACGTGGAGCTGGTCCGTCTGTATGACATGGCCTGCCCGTATAAGACCCCGGCACAGCGAGAGGATGCCCGTGTCCGGCAGGGGATCGATGGATTTCCCATTGTGATTTTCTGGTACAACGGCGAGACCACGCAGTTTGTCGGGAAGTACAACTGGAATAACGACAAGTCCACCGAGGATGTGTTCGGTTTTCAGGAAGACGATGAATCCTGGGAAGTCCGGAACAACACTTCGGACCGCGTCCTGTGGAAGAGTGCGGATTATGAGGGCGATGCCTGGCTTGGTGACTTTGAGGGGCGTTATCCGGATGGCTATGAGGATCCTACACAACTGCAGGAATTTGCCAGCTGGATCGTCACAACCGATACGGAAACGGCGACCGGAAATCCACTGCCAGCTCCTGTGGTGTATGGCGATGTGACCTACAACAGTGATACCGCAGAATACCGGCTGGCAAAGTTTAAGGCTGAGCTTCCGAACTATATGGAAATGCAGTCGGCGCTGTTCTACTACCTCTTCACTGAGCTGTTCCTCATGGTGGACAGCCGTGCCAAGAACATGTTCCCGTCCTTTATGGGATCACCAGTAACGTAACGGAGGGTCGCTATGAAGAAAAAGATCGTATTTTTGCCCTATGACTTCGACACGGCCATAGGGATCAACAACGAGGGCGCACTCGTCTTTTCCTACAACCTGGAAGATATCGACCAGACGGAAGGTGGCGCTGATGTGTTCAACGGGCAGCAGAGCGTTCTTTGGAAGAACGTCCGGGCTGCCTTTTTTGATGAGCTGAAGACGATGTATCAGCAGCTGCGCTCCACGGGAGCACTGTCCTATGAGAAAGCGGAGCGGATGTTTGAAGAGCATCAGGCGAAGTGGCCGGAAGCCATTTTCAATGAGGATGCCTGGTTCAAATACCTTGCGCCTCTGGTCGAGAAGGGCAATGGCTCGTACCTTGCCATGCTACAGGGGAGTAAGGCCGAGCAGCGGAAGTGGTGGCTGTATAACCGCTTCCGCTATATGGACTCAAAGTACAATGCCGGAGACAGCCTGTCGGACGTCATTACCGTCCGTGGTTATGCTAAGGCAGATATTTCCGTCACACCCTATGCCGATGTGTACGCCAGTATCAAGTACGGCTCCTATCTGGTGCAGACAAGAGCCGCCAGAAATCATCCGAGTACGCTCCCTTGTCCGCTGGATAATGTGAACGACACGGAGATCTATATCTACAGCGCTTCCCAGTTGGCAGAAGTGGGAGATCTGTCCGGCCTGATGGTCGGTTATGCGGATTTCTCCAGAGCGCTGAAGCTTCAGCGCCTGAAGCTGGGCGATGCGTCTCCTGAGTACTCCAACGGCAACATGACGGAGCTGTACCTCGGCAACAATGAGCTGCTGCGGACCGTCGATGTTCGCAACTGCCCGAATCTGACGCAGGCGGTCGATCTTTCCGGCTGCAGCAACCTGGAGCATGTGTATTTCGATGGGACGTCAATCACCGGTCTGGAACTGCCCAACGGTGGCATCTTAAAAACGCTGCATCTCCCGGCCACGATGACGAACCTGACAATCCTGAACCAGTCGGCGATAACGGAATTTGAAATCCCGTCCTATGAAAATATCTCCACACTCCGGCTGGAGAATGTCTCCGATGCGGTGGACAGCCGCGAGATCATCACGCACCTTGCGCCCGGCTCCCGTCTGAGGCTGACCGGTATTCGTTGGGAAGCAGAGAGCTTTGAGGAAGTCATGGAGCTCTACGATCAGCTGGATACCCTGCGTGGTCTGGATGAAAACGGCGGCAACCTTGATAAAGCGCAGGTATCCGGTTTGATCACGCTGACGGACGTCACGAGTGATCAGATCAGAGAACTGAGAGCCCGGTATGCGGATATCAACATCACGGCACCGAGCATCACCTACAATGTCCGGTTCTTCGATGGCACAAATCCGGAGCCGATCTATACGACCCAGGTGATTGGTGGCGAGGATGTACAGGATCCGGTGGCGGCAAGGATTATCAATGTGCCGTACAAGGATTCCGAAGGACACACTGCCTTCCGCTATATCGGCTGGGATAAGAGCCTTGAGAACATCAGCGGCGACACAGACTTCATTGCGCAGTACGTGGAGGATGTCGGTTATGTCGTGACCTTCAAGAACTGGGATGACACGATTCTGTTCCGGCGCATCGTGGCTTACGGTTCGACGGTTCCTGACCCAGTACAGACCGGTGAAATTGAGCCTCCGACAAGGCCGAATGATGCAAACTATGCATATACGTTCCTCAGCTGGACCGGCGCGTCTTTAACCAACGTCACAACCGACAGAACCCTGACGGCGAGATATGCGACGAGACCTGCTTATACCGTAACCTTCAGGGATTGGGACGGCACGACGCTGTATGTCTACTATATCGCAACCGGAGAGGATTGCCCCAATCCCATCGAGGAGGGTGTCATCCATCAGCCGGAACGGCCGGAAGATACCACAAACCAGAGAACGTACACGTTCACAGGCTGGAATTCGTCGCTTACGAATATCACCGGAAACCGAACGATTACGGCAAGCTATTCCACCTTCTACTACGTGTATGCGATCTTTGTAAACTGGGATGACACCGAGCTTTACCGTGAGCGGATCCAGAAAAACGGAACGGCAACGGATCCTGTGGCAGGCGGGAGGATGGCAGAGCCTGAAAAGCCTTCGGATGAATACAACTACTTCTTCCGTAAATGGGATCGAAACCTGCCCTGTACACTCTCGTCCAATACGACTTTCCGGGCGCTGTTCAAGACGGACCAGACCTTTATTGTTACCTTTATCGACTACGACAACACGGTACTGGATACGCAGTACGTCAGCCAATACAACGATGCGGTTGATCCCGTGGCGGCTAATCGCATCCTGACACCGGTGCGGCTCTCTACGGCGCAGTATGACTATGTGTTCAACGGCTGGCAGCAGTCGCTGAAGGAGATCACGGCAGACAAGACAATTTCTGCCAGATACACTTCCATACTCCGGTATTATCCGGTACGCTACTTCGATTCCGACGGCGAGACACTGATGGCATCCAAGGACTTCGGTTATGGTTCCTATGCGGATTATCCGGAGGAATTGGTAAAGCCCGGTGTCCAGAACCCGGAAGAGTATTACCTGTATCTCTGGGAACCGACGAATCCGCAGGTCACCGGAGCAGTGGACTATACCGCCGTCTGGCATCATGCGCTTAACGACACCTGGGATGAAATCCTCGCCTCCGGTGAGGATGGCACCTATGCGGAGAAATACAGCGTGGGAGATGTCGTGATGCTGGATCTGGATACAGAAGGAGTTGTTCCCTTCGAGCTGGTCGGCAAGGATGCGGACGAGTTGGCAGATGGAAGCGGCAACGCGCATATGACATGGCTCGCCCTGGCTCCGCTGGCAACACGAAGAGCGATGGGCACCAGAGGCACAAATGCCGTAAATGTAATCGGCCACTTCAATCTGGTGGAGCAGGAAACCGAAGAAGGCGAAGAAGAACCGGTTGGCATCATGTATCGGACAGATACGATTACGCACAGTCAGGCTTGCGCCAGCTTGTTTACGATCACCGCGAACGAGGCACTCTCCTTACGGATTGTCTGCACCTGCTCGGCAGAAGCAAACTTCGATATGATGAGCGTCCGGGTAAACGGCGAATGGATCGTGACTGGCTTTGCAACACCTGCAGGCGTCACCAAGGAAAAAACCTATGAGCTCGCTGCCGGGGATACGATGGAAGTTCTCGCGCAGTGGGTCAAGGACGGTTCTGTGAACAGCGGACGCGACTGCGCTGAAATCACGTTTATCTCCGAGGGCGATTTCTCCATCGAAAAGACGGAACCGACAAGGACCGTTGAAGCCGGTGGAAGTGCCGGTGGCTGGCCGAGGATGCCGCTTCGTGAAGAGCTGGCTCCTGCAGTCCTGCCGTGCTTCCCGGAGAACGTGCGAGATGCCATTAAGACCGTCAAGAAGATTTCTGCTGTCACATCGTCCGAACAGGTGGAAACAGAGGAAACGATCTGGATTCCTTCCAGACGGGAATACTGCAAGGCCAACCCGCTGGAAAAGAGCGGTGTGATGTACAGCGGTACCTATGACGGAACTCGTTATCCCATTGCACGGCGTGGCGCATGGCAGAGAATCAATTGCTGGACGCGCAGCCGGAATGGCAGCAACTTCTACGTCATCACCAACCCGTCCAGTGAATCCAGCGATTCCTGTTCGAGTGTGAACGGCATCATTATCGGCTTCTGTATTTAAGCAATTGATAACGAGAGAGGGCGCTCATCTGGGCATCCTCTCTCATAAAAGAGGAGGAACGCAGATGATTATTCGAGGAACGACTCCTCCGATCCGCTTTGCCTTTTCCACAGTGAATCCACTGGAGATGACAGATGCTTTCCTTACTGTCCGCCAGAAGGGCGTAACGATTGAAAAGGACTTGTCGTCGGCTTCTATTGTGACAGACTCGCTGATCGAATGGCAGCTTACGCAGGAGGAAACACTGGCGCTGGAAGCCGGGAATCTTGCCAGGGTCCAATGCCGTTACAAGTTCGAAAACGGTACGGTCGGTGCCAGCCGAATCTACGATGAAAAAGTGTATGCGGTACTGAAGGAGGGCGAGATCTGATGGTTATCAAAGGAAATACAGCCATGCTGTCCGACGGTATCGGACAACCGCAGTTGTATGATGGTGAACTCGTAAGCAGCGGATTCTTTCAGGGTGAGCTGAGCGCTTTTATGAAATCGGACCCCCGGAAAACCTATGAGGGAGAAACAGTTGTAGTGCCCAGAGCAGCCCGCGATGTGGTGCTTCCGACAAAAGATACCTACGTGCCGGAGGACATCACGGTTCGGAAGGTGCCGTCCTTCCAGACGGAAAACGCCTCCGGAGGCAAAACCGTATATATTGCATCCGAGTAATGAAGGGAGAACTTGATATGGCAAACAGTAAAATCATCTTTGGCGGTGAGGTCCTGATCGACCTGACCGCCGATACCGTAACGGAAGACAAAGTGCTTCATGGCGTGACATTCCACGATAAGAAAGGTGATACCCTGACAGGCACATGCGCTTATGACTCTGATACTTCCGAGGATACCGTAGCAGTGGCGGAGATTCTGGCCGGAAAGACAGCCCACGCCAGAGGCCGGGAGCTTACCGGTACAATGCCGAACAATGGCGGTGCCTCAGGTACGATAGCTACGAAGGCTGGCGAATACACCATCGCGCAGGGCTATCATGATGGCTCCGGCAAAGTGGCGATCAGCGCTCAGGAGCAGGCAAAGATCATCGAAAGCAATATCCGTGAGGGTATTACGATCCTCGGTGTTACCGGGACCATGAGTGGGACAGAAAACGTAACTGCCCAGAGTGCAAACGTCACGCCGGGAACAACCCAGCAGGTGATCACTCCGGGCGAGGGCTACAACTACCTGTCTCAGGTGACTGTGGATGCGATTCCTTATTCCGAAGCACCCAATGCGGCTGGAGGCATTACGGTAACGATTGGATAAGGAGGCGGCCATGGCAGTAAACCGAGTGGATTACGGCGGGAGTACGCTGATCGATTTGTCCGCCGATACTGTGACTGCCGATGCGCTTTTTGCAGGATTCACAGCCCACGGTGCGGACGGAGAGCCAATTACCGGCATGGCAGAAAGCGCCCATGTGGCAAGTGTTACAAAAGCCCCAACAAGCAATGCCACCAGTATTTCTTTTAGCGGACTGGTCGCGCAGCCCAAAGCTTTTATGCTGATTGCCACGACACAGATAACGCTCTCAAGCACCTATTATGTGACAGCTGTTACAAGTGACGGCACTAATACTTATGGCACGTATGTCCGCAAGGGCTCTGGAAACTCATCTTCGTACAACTATGTTTCTTCCAGCTATTTCAGCTGGACATACAGCAATGGAGTCCTGACGGCCAGCACCCAGTCAAGTTCCCGGGGAGGGAATTTTAAGTCAAACGTCACCTATAGGCTTATCTATGTCTATTAGACAATCATGAAAGATTAAATCGGAGAGCCCTGTGTCGGGCTATGGAAAGGAGAACGCATGACGATAACGGAGTTGTTTCAAAAGCTCACGGCTGGAGAGATGGCTGGATGGGTATTCACGGTGCTCATTTTGCTTCTATCCCTGATCCAGATCAGTCCGTTGAAGCTTAATCCATGGGACAATCTTCTGGGATGGTTTGGAAAGAAGATGAACGGTGGAACCGAGGAAAGAGTAAAAAACCTGGAGAAGCAGATACGGGAGATGTGGATTAATAACCACAGGCAGTGCATCCTGACGTTTGCCAGGGAGTGCAGATCGAACTTTGTCCACAGTTCAGACGAATGGACGAACGTCCTGAACGTGGCCGAGGAGTATGAGAAGTATGTGGCGGAAAACAAAGTCACCAACGGAATCATTACCCAGGACACGGAGTATTTGAGAAACCTCTATCAGGAAATATCCAGGGAACACAAGATATGACAAAAAGCACGGGCAACCGTGTTTTTATTTTGCCGCCGGGCATAAAACGGAGAAATGGAGGATCTGTATGAATGCTGTTGTGATTGAAACGATCGTCAGTGTGCTTGCTAACCTTGCCGTTACGCTGATCGGTGTGCTTGGGGCCTGGCTTCTTGCCCAGATCAGTAAGACCCAGGAGCTTAAGAACATCAACACGGCGGTGGAGGAACTGACCGGTGCCGCTGAACAGACGGTGCTGGAACTTCAGCAGACTGTCGTGGATGGACTGAAGGAAGCCTCTGCAGACGGTAAACTGACAAAGGACGAGATTGAACGCCTCGGAAAGCTCCTTCTGAAGGGCACGCTTGCTAAGATGTCCGATTCCGGCATCAATGTACTGCAGGCAGCCAACGTAGATATCAACGCGATTGTGACAGGCGCTGGTGAGGCACTGATTGCCAGGATCAAACGTGAAGACGTATAAGTTGTTTCGGATGAGAGAGGGTCGTTTGTACCCTCTCTTTGTGGAAACAGGACGAGAGATGGAAATGGGCATATGGCTGGAGGCCGGTATCGGAGAGCTGGCTGATCCTACGCATGTGAAGAGCAGGCTAGGACCGCTGGCGCTCCGACCGGGTTTCCATTCCACAGAGGTTCCTTTTGTCGATTGGATCGGAAGGAAGCAGGGCGGCACGCTTGTTCAGCGAAAAGATACCGTCTGGTGTGAATGCGAAGTCGATGGACAACAGGAGCATCCCTCTGAGAGATATGGAAAGCGAACGCTTCCGGAGGATTGGTACTATTTCCGGACAAAGTCCAATCAGCCGTTCCCATGGATCATCTCAAACAGAATCAAGATTATGCGGGTGTTGGACCATGCGGAGGTAGAGGTTGTCTGCCTTGCACATGGTGTAGTCGCCCAGAAGATGGAGGAATAGTCTATGGCTACGAATAAAACCTATATCGTCGTGAAGGACGGCGAGGAGCTGAAGGAACTCAAATCGTTGGCTGCTGCAAAGAAGCTGGCGGATACCGAGGGTGGTACGGTTGTCTGCAACGATGCGACTGTGTACCCTGAACCTTCGATTGAAGTTGCAGAGCCTGACCCCATGCCGGTGGATCAGCCGGAGCCGGAGAAGTACACCTTGACCGCCAAAATGAACGTCCGAACTGCACCTTCCCTGAAGGCAGATAAAGTCGGTGTTGCCGAGATCGGAACCGTTGTGGAGGCCCTCGGAATCGAAAACGACTGGCTGCGTGTAAAGAACGGCGCTGGCGAGGTTTTCATCTTGTTCGGCGGCGGGAAGTATGCCCGAAAGAACTGACAGATAGACCGGATTTCCCTGCAGATAATTGTGCAGAATATACCTCAGAATTGACTTGATAATATCCCGCTTCAGAGTGATATATGTACACACCGAAAGGGAAAACACATCAAGGAGGATACGACGATGACGAGATTTGCAAGGGAATGGAACGGAGAACTTGGAGCTTTCTGGCAGAAGAACGCACACGAGGAAGCAGCAAGGCTGATGGCGCAACGCGACAACATCGAGGTGGAAGAGGACGGCGCAGCCAAGTGGAAGAGCAGCGGCAACTACCTTCCGGCCGATGTGGTCGAGAAGCTGACCTTCGCCGGAGCGGATTTCTTTTCCGCAGAGGCGACGGCAAAGAAGCGGGAAGCACAGACCGCTGAGTTTCTGGCCAGCTACCGCCATGAAGTTACCGAAGAGGAACGGACGGAAATGAGAGCGGCCTTCGGAACAGGCACCACGGTGGTGGACGTCATCAGCGGAAAGAAGATCAAGCTTTAAGAGAATATCCTACCGGGCATCGCCAGACGGCGGTGCTTTTCTTTTGCGGCAGAGGCCAATCACCTCTGCCTTTCTTTTTGCCTCTCCGGCGACGGAGAGAAGACCACAGAGGGCTGTGGGGAAAGGAGAAATCCATGAAGTACAACGAGAAGAATAAGCCTCTGGTGTGTATGATGACCCAGAGCACCTGTTATAAGGGAACGCGCAAGTTTACGCCAAAGGGCGTGCTCTGGCATAGTACGGGCGCGAACAATCCGACCCTGAAACGCTATGTCCAACCAGACGATAATGCGGCGGATAAGAGTTACTGGTTGAACCTTCTGGGAAAGAACGCTTATGCCAACGACTGGAACCACATAGACCGTCAGGCAGGCCTGAACTTCTGGATCGGGAAACTTGCGGATGGTACGGTGGCAGCGGTACAGACCATGCCCTGGGATTATAGGCCCTGGGGATGTGGTAGCGGCAGTAATGGCTCCTGCAACGATACGCATATTCAGTTCGAGATCTGTGAGGACGGACTGAATGATAAGAACTACTGGAACACTGTCTACAAGGAAGCTTGCGAGATGACGGCCTACTTGTGTAAGATGTTCGGCATCGATCCGAAGGGGACGATCAACTATAACGGTCTGCAGGTCCCGACTATTATCGATCACACCGGCAGTCACAGCTTGGGGCTCGGAAGCAATCACGGTGATGTGCAGCATTGGTCCAGGAAGTACGGTGTGACAATGGAAACTGCGCGTAACGATGTGGCAGCGCTTCTGGCAGCGGATAGTGCAGCACCGGCGACTCCGAGTGTTCCTGCTCAGACGGAGAATGACGCCAAGGCGATCTGGGACAGGCTGTATGCCGCGATCCAGAATCCCTACGGTGTAGCAGGCGTCATGGGCAATTTCATGGCAGAGAGCAGTCTTCGTGCGAACAATCTGCAGAACAGCTATGAAAAGTCTCTGGGAATGACGGATGAACAGTATACGGCAGCCGTAGACAACGGCTCCTATACGAATTTCATTCAGGATAAAGCTGGATACGGTTTGTATCAGGCAACCTACTGGTCGATCAAGGAGAGTCTGCTGAACTTTGCAAAGGCAAACGGAAAGTCCATCGGTGATCGGGATATGCAGGTCGATCATTTCCTGAAGATGATGAGAGAAGAGTACTCATCCATCTGGAAGGTGCTGACCACGGCAAAGAGCGTCAGGGAGGCTTCTGATGCTGTACTCTTAAAGTTCGAGCGTCCTGCAGATCAGAGTGAGGCGGTGCAGGTGAAACGCGCCAAGTATGGTGAGGAGTTCCTCAGTAAGTACGGTCCGACGTCTCCGGCAACGCAGGCAGAGGAGCAGGCGGAGGCCGAGCAGCTGTCCGACACTCATGCAAAGTATATCCTTTCGAGCGGAACCCATTATATCTCCAACAGCGGGTCCGATGAAAATGGTGCTTACTCGGGCGGTCAGGCTGGTGATCAGACCGGGAAAGAGTGGAGGATACGGGACTGGTATAATCGCCCCTGGACCTGTGTGCTCCGTTATCCGGACCAGACCGTTGCATTGAAGCTGGCGACCCTTGCCATCGATGCTGCGCTGAATGATCGCATCGGATACGATCAGAGCCAGAACAGGACGTACCTCAATCAGCTCAAGGCTGTAGGATGGGAGCCGTCCAAAATCACTGTGAACTGTGAAGCGGACTGCTCGGCGGGCGTGTGCGCCAATATCACGGCGGCCGGTCATCTGCTCGGAATTAAGGCCCTGCAGAATCATACCGGCACTTACACCGGTAATATGCGCTCGGCACTGACGAAAGCTGGATTTCAGTTGCTTACAGATAGTAAGTATCTGACCAGCGGGGATTATCTGATTCCCGGCGACATCCTCCTGAATGACGGCCACCACACTGCTACGAATGTGACGCTCGGTAAGAACGTGAAGGATCAGTGGAAGCCTACATCTACAACTCCCGTGACGCCTGTGCCGGTGACCACAAAGTATTACCGTGTCCGCAAAAGCTGGAAAGATAAGTCCAGCCAGATCGGAGCCTTTACGGTATTCCAGAACGCTAAGAACTGCGTGGACGCTAACCCAGATTATGCCGCCTTTGATGATAGCGGCAATCAGGTGTATCCAACGACACAGACTACTTTCACTCCATACCTTGTGAAAGTGAGTATCACTGATCTCAATTACCGTAAAGGACCGTCCACTTCTTACGCATCCTACGGCTATATCGAGCCTGGCGTTTACACCATCGTAGATGAGCAGGACGGTTGGGGCTTGCTGAAGGCGTATGCAGATCAGAGAAACGGCTGGATCAGCCTCGCGTATGCAAAGAAACTTTGACCTTCGGAGGGGGAGCATAACCGCTCCCTCTCGCCTTTTTACATCGAAAATACCGGGTCATTCTGAACCAATTCTGCACTCATAATCGCCTGAAAATTCGTTCAAAAAGACCCGCTTATTATAGGTAGAAATATCGATAAACCGCTTGATATGTACGGGCAAAAGAGTGATTAATACACTACCTCGAGAGGGGAAAACGGGCGTCATTCACCCGGAAAGGAGACCAGAATGGATAAGATCAAAACAGCGGCTTACTGCCGCGTGAGTACGGATAAAGAAGCGCAGGACTGCTCCTACGAGCTCCAGGTAAGCTACTTCACCGAGCTGATCAACGCTAACCCCGCCATGGAGTTTGTGGGTATCTACGGCGACAAGGGAAGGAGCGGTTTGAGTACAGAAAAGCGTCCCGGACTGCAAAAACTCATGGATGACTGTAGAGCCGGGAAGATCAACCTGATCCTTACAAAATCGATTTCCCGTTTTGCCCGCAATATGGCCGACTGCGCGGCGATGATCAGGGAGCTAAAGGAACTCGGTGTGAACATCATTTTCGAGAAGGAAAACATCAATTCTCAGGATGAAAAGTGCGCTCTTGTTCTGAACATCTTTGCTGCCATCGCGGAAGAGGAAAGCCACAGCATCAGCCAGCATGCACTCCTGGCTCACGAGCAGCACACGCTTGAGGGCAGGCCCTTCGGCCAGATCTCCTTCGGCTACAGGAACGGCGGGGAAAACAAGTGGATCATCAACGAGGAAGAAGCCCCGCTGGTCAGAAAGGCCTTTCAGATGGCGGCGAAAGGAAAAAATTACTCGGAGATCCGAAGGACGCTGAATGAGATGAGCGACATTACCTGGAGTCAGACCCGCCTAAGATACCTGCTGACCAACGTGGCCTACAAGGGCGATTACCATTCCCACAAAACAGTATGCGTTGTCCCGGGAAAACAAGTGAAAAACACTGGGCACCGGGATCGATTTTACATCGCAGAGCATCATGAGCCGCTTGTGAGCCCGGAGCTTTTTGACTGGGTGCAGGAGGTCATGAACCGGGGCATCCTGGGTTCACGCAAACGGCTCAGCAAGGAGGAACAGGACTTTTTGAAGGGAGGAGAACGCTTTGTCGAAAACAGTAACGAGAATTGAGCAGCCGAAGATCGTAAGCAGAAAGCGGGTTGCCGCCTACTGCCGTGTGAGCACGGACCATGAGGCGCAGCTGGAAAGTCTGGAAAACCAGATAGAGACCTTCCGGTTCCGGGCAGCACAGCGTGGGGACTGGGATCTTGTAAATGTGTACGTTGATGAAGGTCTGAGCGGCACTTCGTTGAAGGGCAGAGTTCAGTTCCAGCAGATGATCGAGGACTGCAAAGCCGGAGAAATCGACTACATCATCACCAAGAGCATCAGCAGATTTGCCAGAAACACGGTCGACACCCTTCAGACGGTGCGAGATCTGCAAAGTCATGGTGTTCAGGTCTTCTTTGAAAAAGAAGGGATCGACACAGCGGACGCCCTTTCGGAAATGGTGCTGACCATCATGGCATCCTTTGCACAGGAGGAAAGCCGGAGCATTTCCGAGAATGTGAAATGGGGTATCCGGAAGAGGTTCGAAGCTGGAGACGAGGTCAAGGTTCCTCTTTATGGCTTTTACCATTCTGATGATGAGCTGTTCCTGGTCCAGGAAGAGGAAGCGGCAGTTGTGAGGGAGATTTTCGAACGCTTTGTGCACGGGGAAGCTCCGCTGGACATCCTGAACGACATGACCGCAAGGGGCATTAAGCCTCCAGCCGGAAAATGCTGGAAGCGGCTGCAGATCGATCGGATGATCAAAAACGAGAAGTACGCTGGGGACGTGGTCCTGCAGAAGACCTACATCGAAAACCATCTCACCCACAGGCAGATCCGCAACCACGGAGACCTTCCGAAGTTCCATGTCGAGAACGCGCACGCAGCCATCGTCGACCGTCATCTGTTCGACCAGGCGCAGAAGATCATGGCGATGCGGAATGTGTCAGTCGGAAACAACACTTATCCTTACGGCGAAATGCTCAGATGCCCGCACTGCGGGAAGCCGCTGGTGCACGGGAGCCTGAACAACTTTTACTACGACGGTGAAAAGATTCAGAACGGTGGCTGGGGTTGCTACGGCGAAGGCGGATGCGGAGATTACCTGGTCATCCAGAATGTGCTGGATGAGGCAATGATCAAGGCCTACGAAGAAAAGTACGGCGAGAAGAAGGAAACGGTGGAATTCTACTGGCTGGATGATACAGTAGAGAAAATCCAGTTAAACGAAGACCGGGTGACCATTCACTGGCGGGACGGGGAGACGAGCGTTGTGGAGATGGACTTCTCCGAAGAACGCTACTGCCCATCCCGCTACTCTGTTTTCTACAACGATTACCTGGGGCGGATTAGAAGCGGCGAAAAGAAGAACAAGTACAAGTTCCTGATGGGACTGACGCCAGCGGCGGTGCAGGCAGGATGAAAGGAGGGCCATCATGCAGATAACCAGAATTCCGGCTCAGCGGGAGAACAAGAAAACAAGGATCGCAGTGTACTGCCGAGTCAGTACCAAGATGGAAGCGCAGGAGGACAGCCTGGAGACACAGCAGGAGACCTACGTCAACCTCATCGGCCTCCGTTCGGACTGGGAACTTGAGGGCGTATACGCTGACAGCTTATCAGGTCTAAGCGCCGAAAAGCGGCCGGAGTTCATGAAAATGATTAATGCCGCCATGACTGGCAAGATCGACCGGATCCTCTGCAAGAGCGTTTCCCGATTCTCCCGTAACGTTGCTGAGTGTAAGAAGTACACGGACATGCTGAGAACCAGAAATGTGACGGTGGAATTTGAGAAGGAAAACCTGAGAACAGACGATCCCACCAGCTCCTTCATCTTCTCCCTCATGTCCGCCATCGCGGAAAACGAGAGCCGGAGCATTTCCGAGAACATCCGCTGGGGATACCAGGAACGGTTTAAACGCGGCGAGTACAATCTGGGGAATAACCGCATCCTCGGTTACGACACTGTGGACGGAAAGCTGGTGCCAAACCAGTACGCCGATGCAGTACGACTCATCTTCGCCCTTTTCCTTCAGGGAAAGACTGTGGAAGAGATCATCAGAACACTGACAGACCTCGGATTGAAGACCAGGAATGGCACCCCGCTCAGTCGTTACAACATCCTTTACATTCTGAAAAACGAAACCTATAAGGGCGACAAGCTGCTTCAGAAGCAGCCGCCTAAGAACTTCATCAGCAAAAAGCCCGATCCGACAATCCCATTTGAGAGCAACTACCTGGAAAATGATCATGAAGCCATTGTGAGCAGGGATGTGTGGGACGCGGTGCAGGTAAAGCTGGAAGAGAATAAAAAGATCGGAGAAGTGGTTGGTCACAGAGGTGGTCAGCCACATTTTTTATATGGAAAAGTCTTCTGCGGCGAATGTGGAGCACCCATGACGCGGCGGACTGTCAACGGCCCCGGCGGTGAGAAAATCAAGACCTGGATCTGCCG
>R21__coassemble_727_pt1 | contig 25747 bp, 22 predicted proteins | sample R21__metabat2_high_PE_034 | metagenome-assembled genome bin R21 | reverse complement strand
ATCCATATCCCGCTCCTGCTTGATCCCCATGGCCGTCGTCTTGCCAAGCGCGACCGGGACCTCGGGCTGGACCGTCTGCTCCAGCGCTTTACGCCCGAGCAGATACTGGGCTTTCTCGCCTGCGCCTATCATCTCATCAAAAAACCGGAAGCGATCTCGCTTCCGGAACTCGTTGACTGTTTTGATCTGAACAATATCCCCCGTGAGGATGTTTCACTGCCCGCCGGACTCTTCGAGGGTCTCTGACAGGCAGTCGAGGAGCGCCCCGACGTTCTCATCCGAGTACTCGATCTCCCCGGAGAACAGACGGGCGGCTTCTATGAGCGCTTCCCGGCCCTCCGTTTCGAGGACCGCTGCCGCGCGGAAAATGATTTCCAGCGACAGGAGACACAGCAGAACGCGCTCCCGATACGCCCCATCCTCCAATGCACCTGCCAGATGCCGGCAGAGCAGCGCACACAAGAGCTGCTCTGCCGGTTTTTCCATGCCTTCCATGAGCCAGGGCGCAGACAGCGCGGTGCGCATGCTGGAGAGGATTCCGCGCCATGCGGGGTCGAGCACCTCCAACTCCATCAGGAGGTCAAGATGGTCTTCCGTAAGAGACAATTCTGGCACTTCTGCGTCTTCCCGGATGGCCGCGATGCGCTCCAGCATCGACGCTTCCCGGTGCTGGGCGAGGGCGAGCAGACGGGACTGCGCCGCCTGGAGCCACGCTTCCTCCTCGGGCACGTCTTCCCGCACCCCGTCATCCTCAAGCGTTACCAGGCGCAGCGGTTCCTCCCTTTCCACGACCTGTCTCGCCGCTGCCTCACAGACCAGTCCCAGGCCGATCTCCACATGGTCGGAATAGAAATTCCGGAAGCGCGGATGGTCGCGGCAGATCTGGCAGAGCACGTCTTCCCCCATCTCCAGGATCAGGTCACAGAGTCCTTCCCCGTTCAGGAAGGGGCAGCGCTCCTGTGCATCCAGTCGGAAATGCGTGCCTGTCTCATCCGTCTCAAGGTTCGCCCGCAGCCGTTCCCCGATCGCACCTTCTGCTGCCCGGTAGCGCGCTGCGCTCTCCTCATCCACATCGATTTCCCAGCCCCGGCAGCAGGTGTGTCTGCAGTCCCCTGCAAGGCATCGGAACGCCTTCATGTCCTCCGGTCCAATCAGCCGCATGGTCTTCCTTCCCTTCAAAAAAGGGAGCCTTTCGGCTCCCGGATTCTCTGTCGGCAGCGCGGTGCAGACATCATCAGATCAGCTGGTGCGTTTCAAACAGCGGGTCATCCCGCCACAGGACGGGTTTTCCCTCCCGGAGTGACGCTTTCATATCCAGGATCCGCTGATTGGAAGAGCCGCGGAAACGCAGGGAGATATCCTTCTTGGCCTCCACAAACCGCCCGTCCACCAGGACATCCAGACTGGCAAGGAACGCATCCGTGTGCGGTCCCCTCGCCCTGGACGGCGTCTGCCCCGTCAGTTCTTCCAGCGTATACCCGGAATAGCACCAGACGGTCTTTCCCGGCAGTTCCCTTTTGACCCTCTGCACCAGCGCGAGCAGGGCCTCCTGGTTTTCCGGCTCCATGGGCTCGCCGCCGAGCAGCGACAGGCCGTCCATGAAGTCGGGCTTCAGAGAATCCAGAATCTGCGCTTCGGTCGTTTCCGTATAGGGTTCACCGTAGGCAAAATCCCAGGCCACACTGTTAAAGCAGCCTGGACAGTGGTGCGTGCAGCCCGACACGAACAGGCTTGTGCGCACCCCCGGTCCGTTGGCAATATCAAACGTTTTGATCGCAGCAACGTGCATACAGCCCTCACAGATGCAGGACACGGTCACGGATTTCCTGTGTGCGTCCCTGATTCCAGTACTGTGTCCCGATGTATCCGCAGGTGCGGCGGGCCACATTCATCTTGCTCTGGTCACGGTTGCGGCAGTGCGGGCACTCCCAGAAGAGCTTGCCGTCCTCCTCGACCACCTGGATTTCGCCGTCATAGCCGCAGACCTGGCAGTAATCGCTCTTGGTGTTGAGCTCGGCGTACATGATATTCTCATAGATGTACTGCATCAGACGGATCACGGCCTCCATGTTGTCCTGCATGTTGGGGACCTCGACATAGGAGATCGCGCCGCCCGGCGAGAGCTGCTGGAATTCGCTCTCAAAGCGGAGCTTGGTGAAGGCGTCGATGTTCTCGCGCACATTGACGTGATAGGAGTTGGTGATATAGCTCTTGTCGGTCACGCCCTCAATGATGCCGAACCGCTTCTGCAGGCACTTGGCAAACTTGTAGGTCGTGGACTCCAGCGGCGTGCCGTAGAGGGAGTAGTCAATGTTTTCGGCAGCCCGCCACTTGGCGGTATAGGCATTGAGGCACTTCATGACCGCCAGGGCAAAGGGCTTGCCCTTTTCGGAGGTATGGCTTTCCCCGGTCATATACTTTGTGCACTCATAGAGTCCCGCATAGCCCAGGGAGATGGTCGAATAGCCGCCGTAGAGCAGCCTGTCAATCTTTTCGCCCTTCCTGAGGCGCGCCAGTGCGCCGTACTGCCAGAGGATCGGGGCCGCGTCGGAGAGCGTGCCAAGCAGGCGCTCATGGCGCAGGCGCAGTGCACGGTGGCAGAGCTCCAGGCGATCGTCCATGATCTCCCAGAATTTGTCCATATCCCCGTGCGAGGACAGCGCGGCATCGACAAGGTTGATCGTCACCACGCCCTGGTTGAAGCGGCCGTAGTACTTCGGCTGGTTCGTCTCCGGATCGACATAGGGCGTGAGGAAGGAGCGGCAGCCCATGCAGGTATACACGTGGCCTTCCCCGTTCTTATCCACCTTCAGCTTTTTCATGACCTTGGCGGAGATATAGTCCGGTACCATGCGCCGGGCCGTGCACTTGGCGGAGAGCTTGGTGAGGTAGAAATAGGGCGTGCCTTCGCGCACATTGTCCTCATCCAGGACATAGATCAGTTTCGGGAAGGCCGGCGTGATCCATACGCCCGCCTCATTCTTGACGCCCTCATAGCGCTGGCGGAGCACTTCCTCAATGATCAGGGCAAGGTCCTTCTTTTCCTGCTCATTGCGCGCCTCGTTGAGGTACATGAAGACCGTGAGGAACGGGGCCTGGCCGTTGGTGGTCATCAGGGTGATCACCTGATACTGGATGGTCTGCACGCCTTTTTCAATCTCGCTGTGCAGGCGCTTTTCCACCACTTCCTGAATGCGCGCTTCATCCGGATGCCCGCCGAGGAGGGCGATCTCCTCCTCCACTTCCCTGCGGATCTTTTCGCGGGAGACCTGAACAAACGGCGCCAGGTGCGTCAGGGAAATGGACTGTCCGCCATACTGGTTGGACGCGACCTGCGCAATGATCTGCGTGGCAATATTGCAGGCCGTGGAGAAGGAATGCGGCTTTTCAATCAGGGTGCCGGAGATGACGGTACCGTTCTGCAGCATGTCCTCGAGGTTCACCAGATCGCAGTTGTGCATGTGCTGCGCATAGTAATCCGAGTCGTGGAAGTGGATGATGCCCGCGCGGTCGGCGTCCACAATCTCCTTGGGCAGGAGCAGGCGGGCAGTCAGGTCGCGGCTGACTTCACCGGCCATGTAGTCTCTCTGCACGGAGTTGACAATCGGGTTCTTGTTCGCGTTCTCCTGAATGACCTCTTCATTGTTGCATTCAATCAGGGAGAGAATGCGGTCATCGGTGGTGTTGGCCTTGCGGACCAGGGAACGCTGAAAACGGTAGCGGACATAGAGGCGGGCCACGTCATAGTGTCCCCGGGCCATGAGCTCGTATTCCACCATATCCTGGATTTCTTCCACGGAAACCGCACGGTCGAGCGCTGCGCACTTTTTCTCGACCTGCTGCGTGCACAGATGCTCCTCCTCGGCCGTCAGACGAACCTGTTCCGGTGCGTTCAGGCTGGCCTTGTGAATGGCCTGCTCAATTTTGTGCGCATGAAAATCAACTTCAGCGCCGTTGCGCTTGATCACTCTCACGCTGATATCCTCCCTGTGGTCTCAGACGGCTGTGCCGCTGTTATTTCATTGTTGTCCCGCCGCCGACCGCGCAAAGGGGGTCTTTGGCAGGCGAGCAAGCGGGATTATAGCGCAATCCAGGATCAGCGTCAAGCCCGTATTTCGCAAGATCTTGTGTCCTCAGGAAAGAGGATATACTCTATCTTGCCGTATGAAAAAAACCTGGAAAACGCGGCGGAAGGCATGGGCCGTCCCGTTTTCAGGCTTGTCAAGACTTGTCTTTTTCTGTTTTGACTGATGATCAGAGGGTTCAGTCCCGCCGTCCCCATCCTTCACCCCAGGAGGCCATGGTCAGGGAAAAGAGGTCTCTGAGACCGGGGAGATCGACGAGGTCAAACATCGCCGGGTTTTTCTCCAAAAGGTCCTTCAGGACATCCTCCATCTCCGGCAGGTGTCCCGAGCGCACCGTCTCCGCCTCGCAGGCTGCATGCACTTCCCTGAGCACATCATTGAGCAGGAATTCCGGCACAGAGATCATGCTGAAATCAGCCTTTTCCCTGAAGCGCCCGATGCAGACCCGGTCCGTGCAGATGCTGGCCCAGTTGAGGGCTGTCCCTTCATACACCGGATACCCGAGGTAGTCAAAATCCATCCAGATATAGTGGCTGTGCCCTTCGGATTTCTCCCTTCCCGCGGAGAGCAGGAAGAAGCGGTTCAGGACTTCATACCGCCTGCGGTCTTCCTCACCGGTCCCTTCCAGGTCCAGGCTGTACTTGGGTTTGTATTCCAGGGTGTTCGGATGCGAGAAAAGAATCTTCCGGATCGCTCCCGGCCTTGCAAAGCACAGAAGCGACAGATTCTCTATGGCACTCAGACGGCGGAAATGCGCGATCTCCTGTTCATCCGGCATCGCGGTTTCGTCCTGAGGGAGAAACGCCGTCACGCACAGGGGATCCGGGCCGCCGCGCCCGATCGTGCTCTGGCGGATGCCCTCCTGAATCTTGACGGAGAGCGGAATGGTCATATTCACCTGCAGGTCCGGGGTAAAAATGCCCTCCCGGATTTCAGGCGAAAGCAGACCGGCTTTCAGGTCCATGCCGAAATGCTTCGCAAAGCGCTCCGTGCTCTCCCCTTCCGGAAGCACGGCGCTCCCGATCTCCGCTGCCTGCTTCATGTGCAGTACCGGCTGATACATGGTCTGCAGCACCCATCGCTCCTCAAACGCCTGCAGGAACACCGGTCCCTTCGCAGGGTCCATCCTGAGGAAAAACGGCGCAGGACCAAAGGCAAAGCCCGGGTTGATAAACGCGGACAGATGCGAGGCCGCGGCATACCGCAGGGGGACGCCCTGATGGAAAAACAGCGTATGGCCCTCGAGCCGCTCCCCGGCCACGGCATACACTGCGTCGACCGGATCGCCCGGCCACGGGAGAATCCCCGTGAGCACGCTGCGCTCGCCTGATTTCTGCTGCATCATCTGCAGTTCCCGGTCCCATGAGGGCGAAAACACGGCGTCCGGCGACAGGATCAGCACATAGGCCTCCCCCTGCCAGAAGCGGTGCACCGCCTCCCAGATCCCGCCTGGGGCCGTGAGCACCATGAGCCCCCGGATCTTCTGCATGGTTTCCAGGTCTTCCTCACCGGGCGCTTCATCCAGAAGCAGGCCCATGGTGAGTCTCGAAGGAACGCTTGCCGTCCGAACAGCTTCGGCGATCGTCTCCCGCACACGGGAAAAGGACGGCGCGTGCATGAGCATCAAAAGACGTTCCATTGCTTCCCTCCCTTTCGGCTGCCTGCCCCTCAGCCTCTCACCTTACGCCGCAGCAGCAGGCTGACGGCATAGATCATGGCTGCATACAGGATGATCGCGGCACCGGCCGAAGTGTTCCAGGCATAGGAGCTGAACAGCCCCGCCATGCCGCTGACCAGCGCAAAGAGCACGGAAAGAACGGCATGCTGGCGCGCATTCCTGGAAAGATTGCGCGCGCTCGCCGCCGGCAGAATCAGCAGGGCATTGATCAGCATCACACCCACCCAGCGGATGGCCAGCATGACAGCCACCGCAACCAGGATGGAAAAAGCGATCTCATAGAGGCGTGTGGGAATGCTCCGGCTGTGGGCGAGCGACGCATTGATGCTCGTCAGAAGAAGGCCGTTATAGAGCAGCATCCACAGCGCCGTGCCCGCGATCAGGGCCAGCAGCAGGTACAGGATGTCCTGCGGCGTGACGGCAAGGATATCGCCGATGAGCAGGGATGAATACTTCGCAAACCCGCCCCCGCGCGAGAGGATCAGAAGACCTGCCGCGACCGAGGTCGAGGAAAAAACGGAAATCACCGTGTCTGCCGACGCCGACCCGGTATGCTTGATCAGGCCGATGAGCACCGCCCAGATCACGCCGAACACCAGCATGCTCACCAGGTCGTTGCCGACGCCCAGGATCATGCCCAGGCCAATGCCGGTCAGCGCGCTGTGTCCCAGCGCGTCCGAGAAAAACGCCATCTGCTGGTTGACCGCCATGGTGCCAAGGAGGCCCAGCAGCGGCGTGAGCAGCAGGATCGCGAGGAATGCATTCTTCATGAAGGAGAACTGCAGGGACGGAAACGGCAGGAGCACATCCATCAGGCTGTAAATTCCTTCCATCTCATTCCACCCCCGTTCCAAACACACGCGCAAAGGCCTCGGACTCAAACACCGGGTCCGGTGCGCCCTGGATGAGCACTGTCTTATCCAGAAGGACCACATGGTCCGCATACTCCCGCACAAAGCGCAGGTCATGGCTGACCAGAAGAATCGCGATGTGCCTCCCGGTCCGCAGTTCATTGACGGTATCCAGGAACATTTTCAGCCCGTTCTGGTCAATCCCGGAGACCGGTTCGTCCAGGACCAAGAGGTCCGGCGAGGGCCTGAGGGCCAGGGCGAGCAGCACGCGCTGGAGTTCGCCGCCCGAGCATCTGCCGAGGGGCCGGTCAATGACTTCCGGCGCATGCACGACCTTCAGCGCTTCCAGGATCTCCGCGCGGACTTTGCGGCTCACGCCGGTCCAGACCGGACGCCTAGTAAAGGCCGCCGCCATGAAATCCTGGACGGTGACCGGCATATCCTGATCAAACGCCAGGTGCTGGGGCACGTACCCGATGCGCAGGTGCCCGACAGGCTTGCCCTTTCCGTCCTGATGCCGGATGCTGCCTGTATACGGAATCTCCCCGAGCAGCGCCCGGATCAGGGTGGTTTTGCCCGCACCGTTCTGACCGATGAGCACGGTCAGCTGCGAGCAGTGAATATGCATGCTGACATCCTGAAGCACTTCCTGTCCGCCGCGGCTGACGGAGACATGCTTCAGGTCAATATGGCACAGTTCACAATGGTGAGGCCGCATGTGCGCCCCCCCCTTTCTGGAGTCTTATCACCGGGCATGCGCCGCAAACCAGGCAAGCGCCGTTTCCCGGTCTTTCGCGATCTGCGCAGTCAGCGCTTCCTTCGAGTCAAAGCGCGTTTCCGGCCGGAGGAAATCCATGAGCAGCACCTCGGCCTTTCTGCCGTACAGGTTCTCATTTTCCTCGAGCATATGCGCTTCCACCGTCACCGTGCCGTCGGGCAGGGTTGGATGCAGGCCGATATTGATGATGCTCGGCGTGGCCTTCTCGCCCTCCGGGCGAAGGTACCCGATATATACACCGTAGCGCGGGAGCACCTTGACCGGATCATAGCCCACATTCGCTGTCGGGAACCCGATCGTGCGGCCGAGATGCTTTCCGTCCTCGACCACGCCTTCCAGCGTATAGGCGTGCCCGAGCAGGCGGCTGGCCATGCGGAGGTTGCCCGCCTCGAGCTCCTTTCGGATGCGCGTGGAGGAAACCGCCTCCCCGGCGATCTCCACCGGCGGCACCACCAGGGTCTCAAAGCCGTGCTCCAGGCCGTAGGCTTTCATATCCTCCGGTTTGCCCGCGCCTTTCGCGCCGAAGGTATAGTTGTATCCGCACACCACGCACAGCGGCTGATAGGTCTTCACCATGCCCGCGAGGAAGTCCGCAGGCCGGGTATCCGCAAGCTCCCGCGTGAAGGATTCCACGCACAGCGCATCCACCCCGTAGCCGCGCATGAGCTCTGCGCGCTCAGAGAGCGTCGTCAGGCGCCTGGGTGCCTTCTCCGGGAAGAGCACTTCCATGGGATGCGGTTCAAAGGTGGAAACCACCAGGGGGACATGCAGCGCCTCAGCGCGTTCCCCGCCCTGCATCAGCAGTTCCTGATGTCCTCTGTGCACACCGTCAAACATGCCCAGCACGAGCACGCACGGGCCGATTGCGGAGGGATTCATCCTCACTTCCACAGCTGTTTCCCTTCTTTTCTGGTTGGTATTCTCACGACCCGGGCAGAATCAGAACCTTCCAGGCCATTTCACTGCCCTCCCGGGCCGTGATGCCCAGGAATGTGCCGTCAAGATAGGTGCGCACATTCTCCCCTTCCCGGATCTCCTCCGGGGCGGCAAAGCGCGCGCCGTTGAGCGCAGGTTTGCGCATGCGCTGCGGCAGATCAATGACCGGGAGATGCCCGAGGGGCAGGTCCAGGGGCAGCAGGCGCTCTGCGAGCGTCCCCTGCTCCGAGGCGGCGCGGATTTCTTCGAGCGTCATCGCATTGTCCAGCGTGAAGACGCCTGAGCGCGCTCTGAGCAGAAACCGCATGTGCGCAGGGCACCCGGTCAGGCGTCCGAGATCGTCACAGACCGAGCGGATATAGGTGCCTCTTCCGCAGTCCACCTGCAGCAGCACCCCATGGTCTGGCATTTCGCCCAGGATCCGGATCTCCTCAATATGCACGGTGCGCTGCGGAACGTCCACGGTTTCGCCCCTGCGCGCACGCGCATAGAGCGGTTTTCCGTCCACCTTGATCGCGCTGTACATGCTCGGCGTCTGGGAGATATCCCCGGTCAGCTTACGGCAGGCTTCCCTGACCGCATCCATGGTCGGATACGCGTCGCCTGTCTCCAGGACTGTTCCCTGGGCATCCTGCGTGTCTGTCGACGCGCCGAACGCGCACTCGGCCACATAGCTCTTTTCCTTGTCCACCAGATAATCGAAAAGCCGTGTTGCCCTCCCGATCATGACCGGCAGCACACCCGCGGCTTCGGGGTCCAGTGTCCCCGCATGCCCCACATGCTTTTCGTTCGCCATGCGCTTGACAAACGAGACGACCGCCGCGGACGACATGCCCGGCGGCTTGAGGACATTGATAAATCCATTCATACGTTTCCCTCATGCAGCCAGGGGCCGCATGCCTTATGTCTGTTCTTCGAGGGCTTTCTGCAGAGCGAGAAAGACCGCATCGGCCGCGTCCTTCAGGCTCATGCCGCGCACGGTGCACCCGCTCGCCTGCTCATGGCCGCCGCCGCCGAAGGCTTTCGCGACGCCGTTGACCTGATACGGCGCGATCGACCGGAGGCTCATCTTGATGCCGTCCTCCGTCTCCCTGGCCAGCATGGCCATGTGCACACCGCGGATATCGCGTCCGAAATTCACAATCGTGTCGGCATCCTCGCTGAGCGCGCCGGTCTCCTCAAAGTCTGAACGCGTCAGCATCATGCAGGTGACTGCACCGCGCGCGTCATACCGCAGCGTCTGCAGCGCCCTGGTGATCAGCGCGACCTGTTCCGGCCGGCGCTCGGCAAACAGCCTGCGGCCGAGCTCAGCCTGACTGAAGCCGGTATGCTGAATGGCCGCCACCACGCGCAGGGCATCCTCGTTGGTGTTGTCCTGGAGAAAGTTGCCGGTGTCGGTGGAAATCCCGGTGTAGAGGCACTCCGCGATCTCCCGGTCCGCTTCCACGCCCAGCATGCCCATGAGGTCATGGATCAGCACACAGGTCGCGGCGGCAGACCCGTCCACCGCCTGGACATCCCCGTAGAGCGGGTTGGTCGGATGATGGTCGATCTGCAAAACCCTTGCACACAGCCCCATCAGGCGGTCGAGCTGCTCTTTCTGTCCGGGCACGGCAAAGCTGACAATCCTGGAAAGCTCCGCGCAGTCCACGCACAGAAGCGCATCGTAGGCACCTTCGGCATCGCCAAGCGGCCTGACCGTATCCGCGCCGGCGAGAAACATCAGGTTGTCCGGCACTTTGTCCCGGTCAAACACGTCCGCTTCCTTCCCGAGCTTCCGGAGAATCAGCCGCATGGCCAGCGCGGAACCGATGCAGTCGCCGTCCGGATTCAGATGGGCAGCGATCGCCACGCGCCGGGCCGCTTTCAGCTCCTCAGCAATGGCCATCAGGCCTTCACGGCTCGTCATGGTTTTCTCCCTTCGTGACTTCAGAAAGCACCTGGGCGATATGCACGCCGTAGGCAATATTCTGGTCTGAGACAAACAGGACTTCGGGGGTATACCTCAGGCGCATGTTCTTGCCCAGGGTCCTCCGGATATAGCCCTTCGCCGAGTCGAGTGCCTCCATCAGCGGCGCGCGCTTCTCATCCTCAAGGATGCTGACAAACACCTTGGCGTAGCGCAGGTCGCGCGTGACCTCAACCCGTGTAATGGAATATGTGCCGTCAATGCGCGGATCGTTCAGTTCGTGACGGATGATGTCATCCACTTCACGCTGGATTTCTTCCGCGAGGCGGTCCGTTCTCTGATAAGCCATAGTTTCCCTTTCTGTATCGATACAAGTCGGAAAGCGGGAGGCAGGAAACCCGATCCTGCCTCCCGCTCATAGGTTCATGCTGTCGTTTTTCAGCGCGGTATTTCTTCCATGATATAGCATTCGACAATGTCGCCTTCCTTGATGTCGTTATGACCTTCAAGGCTCATGCCGCATTCATACCCGGCTGCCATTTCCTTGACGTCATCCTTGAGGTGACGCAGGCTGGAGAGCTTGCCGGTGAAGACCACCACATTGTCACGCAGCAGCCGTACATTGGCGTTGCGCTGAACCTTGCCGTCCTGCACATAGCAGCCGGCAATGATGCCCGAACCCGTGATCTTGAACACATTGCGGACCTCGGCATGACCGAGCAGCACTTCCTTGTATTCGGGAGCGAGCATGCCCTTCATGGCCAGTTCCATATCCTCAATGGCCTTGTAGATGACGGTGTAGAGGCGGACATCCACCTTTTCCTTCTCAGCGGCCTCTCTTGCGGAAGCATCCGGACGGATATTAAAGCCGATGATGATGGCGTTGAAGGCAGAAGCCAGGTTGACGTCATCCTTGGTGATGGCGCCGGCCGCCGCATGCAAAATGCGGACGCGGACTTCATCATTGGAGAGTTTCTCCATGGCCTGCTTGACAGCTTCCACAGAGCCCTGCACGTCTGCCTTGATGATGAGGTTGAGGTTGGTGATCTTACCTTCCTCAATGGAGGAGAAGAGGTTCTCCATGGTGAGCTTGGACGCATCACCGCGGCGCTGTGCACGCAGTTTTTCCTTGCGTTCGTCAGCAACCTGGCGGGACAGATGGTCGTCGCCGACGGCGATCATTTCATCGCCCGCGCTGGGCACTTCGTCAAAGCCCATGATTTCGACCGGCATGGAAGGTCCGGCTTCCTTCACTTTCTCCCCGCGGTCATTGATCAGCGCGCGGACACGGCCGCTGGCCATACCGGCGATGATGTTGTCACCCACATGCAGGGTACCGTTCTGGAGAAGCACGGTGGCCAGAGGACCCCTTGCCTTGTCCAGCTTGGCTTCGATGATGACGCCGCGGCCGAGACGGTTCGGGTTGGCCTTGAGTTCCATGACGTCGGCCTGCAGGAGGACCATTTCCAGAAGGTCATCCACACCGTAGCCGGTCACAGCGGACACCGGCACGCAGGGGGTATCGCCGCCCCAGTCTTCGCAGACGATGTCGTACTTGGTCAGGTCCTGCTTGACGCGCTCGGGATCGGCGGCCGGCTTGTCCATCTTGTTGATGGCAACAATGATCGGGACACCGGCGGCCTTGGCATGGTTGATCGCTTCCACTGTCTGAGGCATGACCGAGTCATCGGCTGCCACGACGAGGATCGCAATATCGGTGGCCTGAGCACCGCGGGCACGCATGGCGGTGAACGCCTCATGACCGGGGGTGTCCAGGAAGGTGATCTGACGGCCGTTGAGGGTGACGGTATACGCACCAATGTGCTGGGTAATGCCGCCCGCTTCGCCTGCTGTCACGCGGCTCTTGCGGATATAGTCGAGAAGACTGGTCTTGCCGTGGTCGACGTGGCCCATGATGGTGACAACCGGAGGACGCGGGGAGAGGTTCTCCTCATCATCCTGGAAGTCTTCTGCCACCAGCGCGTCTTCTGCGGTCTTGTCGGCCTTCTTCTCGAGGGTGATGCCGAATTCCTGGCAGACCAGGGATGCGGTGTCAAAGTCAATCTCGGAGTTGATGGTCGCCATATTGCCCAGAATCATGAGCTGCTTGATGATTTCGCCGGCGGTCTTGCCGATGCGCTCGGTCAGGTCGCGGACCGTGATCGTATCGCCGGACATATAGGCCGTCTCAATCTTGATCGGGGCCATGGTCTGCTGAACGCTCGGCTTCTTGGAACGGGCACGCTTGCCGCCGCGGATCACCTCATCGTCATAGCCGTTGAAGTTCTTGCGGGCTTCCTGCTTGCGGTTCCTGGTCTGATGCTGTTCAGGATCATGCTGGCGCTGATAATTCTTCTTGTTCGGATCGTAATTGGATACGCGTTCCTTCTCAATGGTCGGCACGAGTTCCGGGGCTGCACTGCGGCGGCCGGCACCGGGACGCGGTGCTCCGCCGGGACGCGGCTGGAAACCGCCGCCCTGCTGGGGACGCGGCGCAAATCCGCCCTGCGGTCTCGGACCCTGGCCCTGAGGACGTCCTGCCTGGGCACCGCGGTCAAACTGACCGCCCTGGCCCTGCTGCGGTGCGCGGCCGAACTGGCCGGGCTGACGCGGCTGGAAGGTACCGCCCTGCTGAGGACGAGGCTGGAAACCGCCCTGCGGTCTCGGACCCTGGCCCTGGCCTTGGCCCTGGGGACGCGGCTGGAACGTGCCGCCCTGCTGAGGACGCGGCTGCTGGGCCGGACGCTGCTGGTCGACGGGCCGCGGCGGACGCACAACATTGGGTGCGAGGCCGACCGGCTTCTGGACAGGCAGCGGATCGCCGGGACGGGAGATGATCTGCCCGATCGCCGGACGCTTCGGCTTCTGATCCTTCGGCTTTTCCGTCCGGACTTCCCTGGGTTTTTCCTGTTTGGCGGCCGGTGCGGGAGCGGGCTTTTCAGCAGGCTTGGCCGCTTCAGGCTTCTCCTGCTTTTCTTCCTTCTTCTCCTCCGGCTTTTCAGCGGCCTTCGGGGCTTCCGCCTTCACTTCCGCCTTGGGTTCAGCCTTCACTTCCGCTTTGGGTTCCGGCTTCACTTCAGGCTTGGCCTCTGCCTTCTTTTCAGCGGCAGCGGGGGCCTCCGTTTCCTTCTTGGCAGGCACGGGTTCCGCTTTCGGGGCGCTCGCCGCAGTTTCTGTCTGCGCGGGCTTCTCCGCTTTTTCAGTCATCGGGGCTTCCGCCTTGGGCGCGGCCGGCTGCTCAGCAGGCGCAGCCTTTGCTTCCTGCACCGGCTTCTCGGCCGCTGCGGGTTTCTCAGGCTTGCTCTCCTTCTGTGCCTCTTCCACAGGCTCCATCACATAGCCGCTCTCAGCGGTATAGGCGCGGGACTGTGTGGCTTTGGCACGGCGTTCTTCTTCTTTTCTCGCAAGGTCGGCAGCTTCCTGCGCCTTGCGGTTGAACGTCTTTTCCATTTCGCGCAGCTGGGCCATCATCTGGTCCGCTGACTTGCGCAGACGTGAAGCTTCGTTCAGCGCCTGCTCCGCACCCTGCGTTAACTCTTTAGTTGCATCTTTCAGTTTGATGTTCGCCATTTAAACGACTGCACCCCCGACTTTATCTTTCTTCTCCCCGTCCTGACTTGAAAGAAGGCCAATCAACTGATCTGCGAGACCGCCCGGCTTCACGGCCATGGCCATGCCCGGACGTCCCGTTGCCTGCCAGAGCAGATTCTCCGGCAGTATGAAACAGGGAATTCCTGTCCTCTGACAGGCGCTCCTGTAGCGGTCGAGTGTGTTCTCCGACGCCGCTGCATCCACCAGGAGCAGCGCGCAGGTGGCATTGCGCACACTCTTGAGACATCCCTCTTCACCGAAGACTGCCAGACCGGCACGAACGCTCAGGCCCATATATCCCCGGACCCTGTTCTCATCCATCCGCGCCGCCGGCCTCCTCTGCTGCCGTCAATTCCGCAAGCGTCTGTCTGAGCGCTTCCGCCGTTTCCTCGCCAAGTTTGGCTTCCAGCTGTCGCTCCAGCTGTTTCTGGCGGATCGCCCGGCTCAGGCAGTCGCCTGAGCGGCAGACATAGGCTCCTCTGCCCGGCTTTTTGCCGGAGGGATCCAGGGACACAGTTCCGTCCGGTCCCCGCACCACGCGCATGAGTTCCTTTTTCGGTTTCATTTCACGGCATCCCACGCACATCCGCATGGGAATTTTTTTCTGCTTCATCCGATTGTTGGTCCTCCCTAGCCGGACGTCAGCCGGCCGAATCAGCGAATACGAACATATTCCGGTTTCCCCGGATTCCGCACTGCCGGGACTTACAGCGTGTCATCCTCGTTTCCGATATCCCCGGCAATGAACGGCTCAAACACGTCATAGTTCTGGGTCTGGGCTGCGATCGGATTGCCATACTCGTCTTCCATATCTTCCATGCCCAGAATCTGGCTCTCGGACTTGATGTCAATCTTCCACCCGGTCAGCTTGGCCGCCAGGCGGGCGTTCTGTCCCTTATCACCGATGGCCAGGGACAGCTGGTTGTCCGGCACGACCGCTCTGCACATCTTGCCCTCATCCGCCGTGTAGATTTCCACAACGTGCGCGGGGTTCAGTGCATTGGCGACAAACTCTGCCGGGTCATCGCTCCACTTGATAATGTCGATCTTTTCGTCATGCAGTTCTGCCACAACGCGCTTCACGCGTCCGCCCTGCTGGCCGACGCAGGAACCGACCGGATCGATCATGGGATCGCTGGAGTAGACGGCGATCTTGGTGCGGCTGCCCGCCTCGCGTGCGATGGACTTGATCGTCACAACGCCGCCTGCAATCTCGGGCACTTCCATTTCAAAGAGGCGCTTGACGAGATTGGGATGAATGCGGGAGACGCGGACCTGCGGGGCATGGGAATTGCTGGAGACGCTGCGCTGCACTTCCAGGACATAGACCTTGACATGATCGCCCTCGCGGAGTTCCTCGCCGGGGATCATCTCGCGCTTTTCCAGAATGCCTTCCGTATTGCCCAGCTCGACATAGACATTGTTGTCGTCCTGTCTCTGCACAACAGCGGTCAGGATTTCGTCGGTCTTTTCCACATACTCGTCATAGATCTTGCCGCGCTCTGCCTCGCGGATGCGCTGCATGATCACCTGCTTGGCTGTCAGTGCAGCCACGCGCAGGAAGCCTTTGGGCGTGACATCCTGTTCGATGATGTCGTCAACCTGGGCGCTCGGACGGATTTTCTGTGCGTGAGCAAGATCAATCTGTGCGGAGGGATTGGTGACCTCATCCACCACCAGCATGCGGGCATACACATTGATCGCCCCGCTGACGCGGTTCATTCTGGCCACGACACTCGTCGGGGGAACGACATCCTTGGGCAGGTTGCGCTTGTACGCCACCCGGATGGCTTCCTCAATCGCTGTATACAGCATATCCACGCTGATATCTTTTTCATGGGCCAGGGCTTCAACCGCCTGGATCACTTCTGATTTTTCGTTCTTCATGTCTCTCCACGAGCCTCCGTTTCTTTATTCTCGCCCACCGGAGCCTCCTCCGGGTCTGACAGGTCGACTTCCTCCACGCCCGTCATATCGACCACCGGTTTGATCAGCGAGCAGGCCTTTCGCAGCAGCTGCTGGTCGCCGGCGGGTGTTTCCAGTGTGATGGTCTCTGCATCAAATGCCGTGAGCACGCCGCTGAATTCCTTCACGCCGTCCATGGCGCGGAATAGGTGCACTTCCACTTCACTGCCCAGTGCCCTCTCAAAATCCCGGTCCCGCTTGAGCGGACGGTCAATGCCCGGGGATGAGACCTCCAGAAAATCGTAGTCATAGTCCTCCACCAGCGGCTGAATCGCCCGGTGGTACTTTTCACAGTTGTCCAGGTCCATGCCTTCCGGCCGGTCGATATAGATGCGAAGATACTTTCCCGTGTTTTCCCTGTCGAGTTCAACATCCACCAGTTCGAAACCAAACTGATCGGCGACCCGCTGGCACTTGGGCCAGACGACTTTCGTGATTTCTCCCTTTGGCATCGATCTGCCTCCTTTTCCCGAAACAGGCAACATAAAAGAGTGGTCCCCCATGGCCCTACGACAAAAAACAGCCGGATTGGCCCGCAATCATTGCTTCATGCTGCCATCCGCTGGCTTTCGCCAGGCCACGTCCACTCTTTACCGTCAAGCCCTTCTTTCATCACACTATCATCCATCCGCTTTTTTTCAGCGGAACAAATCCAAAAGGATCATGTTACTGCGCGAGTATAACATAGTTTTTTTGCTCTGGCAAGGGGTGCACACCTCAAAAAAGCCCATATCCCAACATTTTTCGCCGCGCGCTCCCGCAGGCGGGAGAAAAATGCCCGTTTTTTTCTCTCCGCATGCCCTAAAGTTCGGAAAAGGCCGGTATGGTCTGTGCACCATACCGGCCTGAGCGGACAAAAACCGTTTTACTTTGCAAAGTCGGAGACGCGTGTCTCGCGGATCACGTTCACGCGGATCTGTCCGGGATATTCCATTTCCTTTTCGATCTTCTTGGCCACTTCACGTGCCAGGACCTTCATGCCCTCATCATTGACATCCTCGGGCTTGACCATAATCCTGACTTCGCGGCCGGACTGGATTGCATAGCACTTCTCAACGCCGTCAAAACTGGTGGCGATTTCCTCCAGCTTTTCAAGACGCTTGATGTAGTTCTCCAGGCTCTCTCTGCGTGCGCCGGGGCGTGCGGCAGAGATGGCGTCCGCGGCCTGCACCAGGATCGCTTCCACCGTCTGGGGCTCGATATCGTTGTGATGGGCAAGAATGCAGTGGACCACTTCAGGGCTCTCATGGTACTTGCGTGCCAGTTCGCCGCCGAGGGTGACGTGGGTGCCCTCGGATTCATGGTCAACGGCCTTGCCGATGTCGTGCAGAAGACCTGCACGCTTGGCCAGCTGCACATTGGCGCCGACCTCGGCGGCCATCAGGCCGGCCAGATGACTGACCTCGATGGAATGCTTCAGGACATTCTGACCGTAGCTTGTGCGGTACTTCAGACGGCCCAGGAGCTTGACCAGTTCATGATGAATCCCGTGCTGACCGGTTTCAAACACGGCGCTTTCCCCTGCCTCGCGGATCTGGTTGTCCACCTCGCGGCGGGCCTTTTCCACCATTTCCTCGATGCGTGCGGGATGGATGCGTCCATCCGCAATCAGGCGCTCGACAGCCGTGCGGGCCACTTCGCGCCGGACCGGATCAAAGGCTGAGACAATCACTGCCTCAGGCGTATCGTCGATAATGAAGTCCACGCCGGTCGCTGTCTCCAGCGCGCGGATGTTGCGGCCTTCACGTCCGATGATTCTGCCCTTCATGTCATCGTTGGGCAGCGGAATGACGGTCACGGTGGACTCCGCCACATGGTCTGCTGCGCAGCGCTGAATGGCCAGGCTGATGATGTTGCGGGCTTTCTTTTCGCCCTCTTCCTTGGCTTTGGCTTCGATATCGCGGACAGAGGCGGCGGCATCATGGAACGCTTCCTTCTGGACCCGTTCGATGATGATCTGCTTGCACTCTTCCTGGGTCATCCCCGCAATGCGCTCGAGTTCGGCGTGCTGCTTTCCGATCAGCTCGTCCGCTTCCTCATGCTTTTTGCGGAGCTCTTCGGTCTTCTGGTTCAGCCCTTCCTCGCGCGTGTCCAGGGTGGCTGCTTTCTTGTCGAGCGTTTCCTCGCGCTGGAGCAGCCTCTGCTCGGACCGGAGGACTTCCGTCCTGCGCTCGTCGAGTTCACGGTCGCTCTTTTCGCGTTCGCGGCGGATCTCTGCCTTTTCACGGGCATTTTCCGCCTTGGCTTCCTCTTTGACTTTCAGAATTTCTTCTTTGGCTTCCAGTACTTTTTCCTTTTTGTACTCGTCAGCCTTGCGAACAGCATCGTCATAGAGATGCTTGGCATATTCTTCCGTACGTCCAATCTTGGTCTCCGTTGCCTGCTTGCGGTACGTGTAACCGGCAAACGCGCCGGCTCCGGCACCGAGAATGACAACAAGGACCCATAGCCATGTCATCGAATCCCTCCTCCTTTTTTCAGTTTTTTCAGTCTCCCAATCATGTTCTTGAGACCGACGACAAAAAACCGTGCAAACCGCACGGCCGACTGTCTTCCGACATCCTGGGTATGCCAACCCCACAAAAATATACTTCCATCATGCATTTTTATATCAAAGAAATGCATACCGTGAAAGCCCGAAAGGTACACCTCCCGGTATTTCTATGCGCCGGTTGCCCGGCAATAACGGACAGAACGTCCGATGACAATTGCAGGAAATCTATTGAAAACAGCCGCGAAGCAGACGACCTTCTGTCGGACACCCGTCCGTCAGTCCGGAACACTGCTTACCAGCCGGTCTGTATGATTGTATTATTTTCACTCCGCGCTGTCAAGAAAAAATCCGTCCCAAATTGTCTCTTTCGGTTCCTTTTTTCCGTAAAATGTTTCTGTTTTCCACCCTTTACCAGCGCATGCGCCGCAGTTTCTTTTTTCCGGCTCTCCCGGATTCTTCCTATTGAATGGAGATGGATTCCGCCGGTCCCCGGACGCGGTTTTTGAAAAAAGACTTGATTGATCCTCCTCTTCCCACTATCATGTATACAGATGGTCTGTCCCCTTTTTCGGGAATGCCAAAAAAGGAGTAATGTTATGAAGAAACTCTGTCTCATCCTCTGCCTGTGCATGCTCGCCGTCTGGCTTTTGCCCCTGTATGCCCTCGGAGAAGACGCGGCATACACCTACACGATGTCTCTCATGTCCCCGGAGGACGCAGCGCCCGGGAAGGCGGTGCAGCTGCCTCTGGATGAAAGCGGCGGCATGCCCTTTACCATCAACTTTACCTCCGACACCATGACCTATGACGATCCGACCATCCATGTGGAGCGCTTCCGGATCCGCAATCAGGATACGCCCTACAACTGCACGGTCCATTATGCAAAGGTTCGCATCGCCGATGCCTCCCAGCTCCGGACTTCCTCCTGCAAAGGGTTTAACAACCGCTCGGTGGCGCGCGTGGACGTCATCGGACGTCACGTCAATGCTGTGCTGGCCATCAACGGCGACTTTTTCGGTTCCCACAAGGACGGATACATTCTCCGCCAGGGCACCGTATACCGCGACGCGATCGACAGAAAATGCGACATTCTCCTGATCGACGAGGACGGGGACTTCCACATCATCCCCTACGACGTTGACCAGAACAGCATTGACAAGACACAGATCGAAGGAAAGAAAGTCATCAATGCCTTCACCTTCGGTCCCTGCCTCATCAAGAACGATGAAGTGGTGCTCGACATCAAGGCCGACCCCGCCCACGCGGATGCCCCGGGGCGCGGTGCGCGCACCGTCCTCATTCAGACCGGTCATCTTGAGTACATGGTCATCACCTGCCGCGAGGTCGGCCTGACGCTGGAGGAACTCACCTCCCTCATCCAGGAGCTGACCGATCATGTCGAATGCGCGTACGTGCTCGACGGCGGGCTTTCCTCCCAGATGGCCTTTGCCGGCCGCCTCATCAACAAGCTGGCCGACAAGACGGCGCGCCCTGTCACCGACATCGTCTATTTTGCCAGCGCATGGCAGACCGAATAATCTCCCCCGGTCCGTTTTTCACGCGTTTCTGACCTTCTCAGGAATCCGTTCGCACATCTGAAAACCGCCTGAAAATTTTTCCCACATTTTTTCTTCCCGGCACTGCCATCTCCGTTTTTCCTCCGTATCAACTCATGGAAACACCAATACAACGTTTCCGAAATTGAGCAGAGAATGAAAAGGAGATTATGAACCATGATGGAAAAATTTCTTGCACACAGCTTTGATTTTCAGAAGTTTGAGAACAATTCCGACCTGCAGGTGATCATCAACGACGTCCATTCCCGCTATGCTGTTCAGGAACTGAATCTGGACGATATGGAATTTGTATCCGCCGCCGGCATGATCACAAAGCACGACAAAAAGGACGAACAGTGATCCCCGCCTGCTTCCGACAGGCCAGACAGTGTGCCAGGGAGTGCAGGGCAGTGGGATCCGGACACGGTCCGGATCATGACTCACAGCAGCCAGAAACCAGAATGAAAAGCGGCCGGTCCCGTACATAGTACCCGATGCGTCTGAGGAAAGACGCACATGGATTTCACTGCTTCGGTGCGTTCCGAAGCAGTTTTCCTGCGTTTAAGGGAAACCGTTTCACCAAGGAGGAGCCGCATGATCATCCTGAACCTGGCCGTCACGCTCATCACAGGCGTCTGCATCGCGCTGTATCTGAAAAAGAGCCCCGCGCACCTGGTCTTCCGGTATTTCACCGTTCTGTCCAACTGCTTTTCAGCCCTGCTCTCGCTGGCAGCCGCGCTGTTTCGCCTCTTTGGGGAGGTTCCCCAGGCGGTGCTGCTCATCAAGTATTCCGCCACGGTCTGCGTCTCGGTGACCTTGTCCACCGTCATGCTCTTTCTCGGGCCGATCGTCTATGGATACAAGTCGCTGTTTCACGGGCCTGACCTGTTCATGCATCTGATCTGTCCCCTGATGGCCATCGTGAATCACTTTGCCTGGGACAAACCCGCGGGGCCGTTTGCCATTGTCTTCCTCGGCGCGCTCCCTGTGCTGCTGTATGCGCTGCTCTACCTGACGCGCGTGGTATACAGGAAGACATGGGATGATTTTTACGCCTTCAACCGGGACGGACGGTGGCCGGTCAGCTTTGCCCTGATGATGGTCCTGGCCCTGGTCCTCGCGATCCTGCTCTGGGTCCTGTAACCGATCTTCTTTTCATGGTTCACAAAAAGCCGAAGCCTGGCCGCTTCGGCTTTTTCCTATGTGGTCCCGAAAGAAATGCCGGGGAAAGCATCGCTGCCCTCCCCGGCGTTTTCATTGTGTCCTTTTACTGCTGGGCTGTGCCCACCCGTTCGACATTGAACAGCTCTCCTGCTTCATTGAAGGAGACCCATACATTGTCGGCCGTGAACGCGGACGGATCCGCCTCGATCATGGCAATCAGTTCCTCAGCGGAATACTCGGTCGCATGATCGTCTTCCTCCCAGGTCTCCTGATTCAACCAGTCCTGGAACTTCACTTCATCGGAAAGCGTCACGGTCAGCTCTGCAAAGGGTTCAACATGCTCCCGTTCATCCACGTACAGATGCACGTCCTCGCCATACTGGCGAAGGGCAATCGTTCCGTTGATCAGGAGATCCCCGTCTTCCGTCTCCTCGAGTGTTTCAATGGTCTCGCTGAACTGTCCGAGCGTCAGCGTGTCCCCGACTTTCAGGGCTGCTGCAGCTTCGGAAGTCAGTGTCAGCGCATGGCTGACGACCACACGGACGGTGCGCTCTTCAGCATTCTCGACCGTCAGATCGGCAGGATAGGTGCTGTCCGCCAGCTGCGCCTTGACATCCGCTTCCCCGGCGACCGGCACAAAGTCCAGGTCAGTCAGGAAATCCACGCTCAGGCGCATCTGCTCTTCCGTGAGGGCCTTCTCCTCAGCCGTCAGCGGGGCGACCATGACAAACTCCACAAAGTAGCCCTTGTAGATGCTCATGAGGTCGAGGTAATCGAAGCCGCCGTCATTCTGTCTGGCGACCATGAGGCGTGTGCCCAGGCCGGTATCGCCGTAGGTGATTTCCACGGTCGGGTCGACGTCGGTAAAGGTCTTTTCGAGCACAGCCAGGGCTTCGTCGTCCAGATCGTTCAGCCGGTCCACAGAGGCATAGGCCGGATCATAGGCAACCGACAGCACCATTTCCGGCTTGGCCGGATCCTGGGAGGTCATCACGGCCACCATCTGATCACCGAAGGACCGGACAGGGGTCATGGTGTAGCCTTCCGGCAGACCGCACTGCAGGGAGAACGCGCCGTTGATGTCAATCACGCCGAGGTTCACTTTGCCGTTCTGCTCGGTGGCCAGTTTCAGTTCCTTTTCCTCAGCCTTCTGGATCTCTGTTGTCACATAGGCCTTATTGATGTATCCGACATCGCCGGTCTGTGTGTTTTCGACCAGCAGCCAGTTGCCGGTTTCCTTGAGCACGGTCAGTTCCTGCTTTGCAGGGTAGGTCGCCATAATCGGGGCCTGCTTGCTGGGTGCCCAGCGAAGCGCTGTCCAACCGCTCACACGCGTGGGGTGAACCGCCACCTGGTAGGCTTCCACTTTCTTTGCCTGAGCAAATTCAGCTGTGATCTCCTCAAAGGGATCGACTGCTCCTTCTGCCATTGCCCCGGTCATCACGGGAAGGGCAGCAAGAGAAAGAACCAGCAGCAGGGAAATCAGTTGTTTCTTCATAGACATTGTTCCTCCTTTATGGATTCATTCCACGAAAGCGCATTTTAGGGCCTGTAGGCGAATTTCGGCTGGAGTTTCTTGCGGATGGTCTTGACCCAGTCGCCGTCAATCTGGTACTCCACGACGCGGACGACCATATGCTGGAAGGCTTCATCCTCATTGCGGTCCTTGCACGTCCATTCTCTGGCCTGTGTCGTTTTCCCGGGGTTCAGGCGCTTGGTGTAGACAGCCCTGAAAATATTGGAGCCGTCCTTGGTGTTGATCGCAACCGGCTTGTTGTCAAAGTCGTAGCATTCAACCTCCACTGTGATTCTTGTCAGCGGGAGGTCTGCGCTCACATTCTTCACCTGAATCTCAATATTGCCGCGGCCGTCGATCAGCGCGTCGGTGATCTTGGTCGCACGGCTGAAGTCGCCGACCTTCACACGGATGGAGGTTTCAAATCCGCCGTCCTCGGTGGTGCCGTACACAACGGTCTCACCGTAGTTCACGCCCGTGATTTTCACGCGGTGGCTCTGGTTCCGGACCGGTTCCACCGTACAGATGGACGTGTCCGCGCTGCGCCATGTCATGTTCTTGTTGGTGGCGCTCTTCGGCTCGAGCACAGCGGCCGTCGTGGAAGAATCATTGAGATCGATATAGGCTGTATTGCGCAGCATATGCACACCCTGCACATGCTGTCCGACCTTTACCCGGACCCTCGCCCTGCGGTTGGTGCCGTCGGTGGTGACAGCATTCACATAGGCTTCGCCCGCCTTGAGGCCGGTCACAACACCTTCCGGGCTCACGTCCAGAATATTCCGGTTGGAGGAAGAGAAGGTCAGCGTCTTGTTGCTGGCGTTCTCCGGTTCCACATGCCAGGTGACCTGCATGGTTTCCCCGGCATAGACCATGGGCGCCTCGTCAAACGTGACGCTCTTGACCGGCTGCTGCACATGGACCGTTGCTCTGGCCTGCACATTCTCGTTGGTTTTGCTCGTGCAGATGACTTCGCACGTGCCAAGGGACACGCCGGTGATCCGGCCCTGGGCGTTCACTGTCGCGATCGAAGGATCCGAGGTCGACCAGATGACATTTTTGTCGTTGGCGTCCTTGGGCAGGACGGTCGCACGGATCATGGTGTTTCTTCCGGCATCCACGGTGATCTCGGTCTTGTCCAGACTGATCTCACCGGCCGGCTGGGTAACCTGAACGCTGATGTTGGAACGGATATTGCTGCCATCCGCGGAGGTGGCAATGATGCGGACATTGCCGCGCTTGACGCCGGTCACGCGTCCGTTCTCATCCACCGTTGCGATGCGCTCGTCGCCGCTGGTCCAGGTGACCTGGCGCAGCGTTGCGTTCTCGGGCTGGAATGCAGCCGTCACATCCAGGGTATCGCCGACTGCGACGCTCTTGGCAGCGGCAGTCAGGGAGATCCGGCTGACCTGCTGGATGACCAGCACCCGATACTGCAGTTTCACGGATTCATCTGCCTGGCTGACGATCGTCAGAACCGTCTCGCCGGCAGCCAGACCGGTCAGGCTGTTTCCCTTCACCCGCACGATGTCCGCATTGTCCACTTCCATGGTGACTTTCTTGTTGCGGACCGACTGCGGAAGAATCCGGGTATTGATCTGCAGGTTCTTCTTCACCGGCAGGATGAGCACGGGCAGCCCGTCAGTGGGGGCAGTTTCTGTCCCCCTGAGGAGCTGGATATAAGGATCCTCCGCCTCATGCAGCGGAAGTCTGGCCTCATTGACCACTTCCAGCGAGATCGATTGTTCTGCGAGCGCGCAGCTGCCCATGCAGAGCAGACTCAGCGCAAGCAGGAAAAGCAGAATTCTTTTCATTCCGGTAATCTCCTTTCTGACTGCTTTGACACGTGATAGTTTTGGGTTAACCTTCTCCGCCTTCTGTCATATCAATGCCTGTCATCGACAGCGTGCCGCTGGGCACAAAGCCTCTGGCCGTCTTGCCGTCGATGGTGGTTTCGATATAGTCCCATGCGGTGGAATTGTACATGGTGGTCAGATACTTGACCCGGGTGCCGGCTGAAAGATGCGTCAGCACTTTGCCTGTCAGGGCAGGGTCATCCGTCAGGGTGGTGGCGGTGATCACTTCGCAGCTGCTGCCGTCCCAGGTCAGGATGTCCAGGTTTGGCCTCTGGCCCTTGATCCTGGAACCGTCCACATAGCCAACCCTGTACTGTCCGGCCTGATTGGCCTCATAGAGCATCAGCATCCAGCCGTTATCCCAGCCGAGTGCATACACAGCACCGTTCGTGCTGCAGGTTGCCTTGCCGTTGTTGGCGCGGTATGCATAACTGGAAGGAGCGGTGTACACGGCCAGCTTCTGTCCGGCATCCAGCTTGACAAAGCTGAATCCGCGCGGCTTGTTCACAGCCTGCGCCGGCGGTGTCGGCATTCCCTTGCCCGTGGGGTTGGTGGTCTTCTTTTCCCGCATCTCGCGGCGGACATCCTTGATCAGGTCAACATTCTTGTTCTCAATCTTTGAGCACTGCGAATAGGCTTCGTGGTGGTTCGTAGAAGATTCGCTGGCGTTGGGCGTATACCACGGCATCTGGATAAACCAGTTGTAGCAGCGGCTGCCGGTCTCAAACTTGTAGCCGTGACGCGCATAAATCTCATTGAACGCATACAGCAGGGTATCATACTTGTAACCCCAGAGTTCCTCCCGGGTCAGTTCACGCTTATCGCTGTCCGCGATAATATACATGGATTCCGCCTGCACAGCGGGCTGTACAAACACGACTGCTGAAAGCATCAGCAGAAGGGCCATCAGAAAACTCAAGCATTTCTTCATTGTTATAATCTCCATTTCATAAAAAACACGTCAGATCCGCAGCATGTACTGCAGCCTTTATCTTCCAGGGCAGGCCGAAACGGTTTTCACTCAGGTCCTCCCGGACCCTTTCGACCCGCTCCTTGGGTTTCCATCTCTTGATACGCACTTCCTTTCCCTCTGGCACCTGTTCATGAGCAGACATACGCAAAAACAGTCTTCATTTTACTGCTTCAGAAAAGCGAAGCCTTTTGGAATATAGTTTTTTCAGACTGAATGGAGTTTTTCAAGTCCATCCAATCTCTTCAATCTTTATTCATTTCGCTCTTTCTTTCCTGTTTCCTTCACAGGAGAGCCCGGGACTGTGATTTTTATTTCCTTTTATATTGATGTAATTCTTTATTTAGTGTCTGCTAAACAAACCCTTTTTTTACAAAAATGAAGCCCGGATGGGCTTG
>R21__coassemble_698_pt1 | contig 26335 bp, 31 predicted proteins | sample R21__metabat2_high_PE_034 | metagenome-assembled genome bin R21 | reverse complement strand
CTCCTGCTCTTTGAGCAATTTCATCATTTTGATTTGAAAGCATCTCGCTTTCATTTGTTGATACGCATGTCTTTTCCATCTGGCAGTGCTTTTCATCTTTTGATGGCACTTTTTTTGCCGGCGTCCATGCTGCACGGCGTAAAACCAAAGCGAGCCGCCCCGGCCGATTCCGGGACAGCTCACGGTATATTGAACGGTCTGTTTACTCTTTGACCATGTAATCATTGGCTACGTAACCGGTTTTTCCGGTGGTGGGATCGAGCACCCGGCTCCAGGTTTTGCCGCGTGCAATGACCTGCAGCGTATCACCGGCTTCAAGGCGGCGAATGGCATGCGCTGTCTTATTGGGGGATTCGCGGAGTCCGACGCTCTTTTCCGTCCTGCTGTTGAGCGCTTTGGCTTTCACCGTGTAGGGCGTCACTTCGACGAAATTGTCAGCGCGCTCTGTGATCTCATATTTTCCGGGCTTGCTGGTGACAAGATACTTGGTCATGACAAAGCCGCCATTGGTATGTCCATCGACTCTGACATACGCCCAGCCGGCCGGTGCTGCCACGGTGGGCATGATTTCCACCTCGGTTCCGCACGCGATGCGGTAAGCAAGTTTTCCGTTGGGGGTTTCACGCACATTCAGTCGTTTGCCGTCTTCGCAGTTGACGTATCTGATGTTTCCTTCTGCGCCGGCAAACACGGGAATCATAAGTCCCATGAGCGTCATTACCGCCAGCACGATGCTGATGAGTTTCTTCAAAATGGAATGCCATCCTTTCTATCGTAAAGCCTGCATTGCAGGACGTATCTATCTTCATGCCGGTTGTCCCCGGCATCATTTGATACGTACGATCAGAAAGGATGGCAGTATCACAAAACGTTTTCAGCAGAACGGTTCCGGCCTTCCCGCGTTTTCCGCCTCTCACTTCCCGAAGAAGCGGCTGATTTCCTGCATTCTTCTCATCTGCTGAACATGGAAGGGGCAGCGCCCGTCACAGTGTCCGCACTCCGCGCAGTCACCGGCGGTCTTTTCCAGGGTCAGGTAATGTTCCTTCGCCAGGGCATCGCCTGCCTGTGCCAGGTCATAGTACTTGTTGATCAATCCGATATCCAGTCCTGCAGGACAGGGCCTGCAGTGATTGCAGTATACGCACTTGCCATTTGCCTCCGGCGGGGCAAACGTGCCGATCACGCTGTAATCCAGCGCCTCCTCCGGCTGATCAAAATAGGCCAGCGCTTTCTTCACATCTTCCAGTCCGCCCGCGCCGCACAGGGCCGTCAGGACGCCCGGCTTATCGAGCACATAGCGAATGCACTGATACGGCGTCAGCGCCTGCCCGAACGGCGACTGCGCTGCGGAAAGCAACTGACCGCCGCAGAAGGGCTTCATAACGGAGATCCCGATGCCGTCCCGCTCGCACCGCCGGTAGACCTCGGCGCGCTCCGTGACGCCGCCGTGGGCGAACTCGCCTTTCCCGTAATCATAGGCCGGGTTCACGGAAAACATGAGCATATCCACGTCTGTTTCATCCAGGATCCGGTGGATCACAGACGGCGTGTGGGATGAAAGTCCGATATGCCGGACTGTACCGGCCGCTTTCAGTTCCATCAGGTAATCCAGGATGCCGTTTTTCCTGTAGGTTTCCCAGTCGGATTCCTCGTCCTGGCAGTGGATGAAGCCGTAATCAATGTAATCGGTCTTCAGTTCCCTGAGCTGCCAGTCAACGGAGCGTTTCACGGTGTCCAGGTTCAATGACCAGCCGTAGGCGCCGCGGGTGTAATCCGCACCGAAATGAATCTGGTAGAATACCTGACTGCGGACATCCGAGAGCGCTTCACCCCACAGCGGGAACGCCCTGCCATCGCCTGCCGCCAGGTCAAAGTAATTGATCCCGCCTTCATACGCACACTGCAGCGCTTCCACGCCCTCTTTTCTGTCTGCCTCATACAGATAGGCCGAGCCGATCCCAATGACGCTGATCCTGTCTCCGGTCCGCCGATTAATTCTGTACTGCATGCTTCATCCGCCTCTTTCTGCATTCTGTTTGATGATTGTACCGCGTTTACGCAAAAACCGCCAGACGGCAGCCCGAACCTGCAGGAAATCTGAACGGCAGGGACGAACTGTTATCTCAAGAAAAACCACAGGAGGCGCCCAAACATGAGAAAAGCCGCTGCATTCCTTCTGCTCGTCTGTCTTACGGTGTTCTTTTCGGCATCCGCGGAAGAAGCCGGATCGTTTGATCTTCCCGGCAGCATTGTCCGCTTCGGACACTTTGAGCAGGACAATAACCTCGAGAACGGCCCTGAGGAGATTGAATGGATGGTGCTGGACACCGTGGACGGACAAAGCCTCCTGCTGAGCCTGTACGCGCTGGATACCCGGCCCTTCAATGAGACCTACGGGGATATCACCTGGGAGAAATGCACACTCCGCGCATGGCTCAACGGCGCATTCTATGAGGACGCCTTCAGCGAAACGGAAAAGCAGGCGGTTGTTCTCAACCATACAGATAACGGTCCCGATTCGTGCTGCAGCAAGTACGGCATTCCCGGCGGCAATGATACGGACGATCATGTGTTTCTCCTCAGCTACACGCAGGCCGCCACCTATTTCACCGATGACGTCTCCCGGCAGTGCACGCCCACCCCGTATGCGCTCGCCCGCGGCGCGCACAATGTCCGCCATGCCGGCCGCCTCTGCAGCCTGTGGTGGTTCCGCTCCCCCGGCAATGAGCGTTACCGTGTCTCCTGCTCCTACTCAGGCGGCGCGCTCAACTATACCTATGCCAGCAAAAAGATTGCCACCGTGCGACCGGTCATCCTCGTCGATACGGCACGCCTGAAACCCTGAGGGCAAATCAGGAATTCCATTCATAAGAAAAGCGAAGCGTCATGCTCCGCTTTTCTTTTTCATGAACAGACTTGATTGCTCATCCCCTGGGATCCTTCAGGAAACAGGGAACCTCCGTGCACGGGGCCTTGTAGGCATACCGCGCCGCATCCCCGCCGATCCCGTTGTACCAGTTGCCCGTCACTTCGTTGATCACATGCAGCGCATCCGGCGTTTCCTCCATTTCAAAGAGAAGAATCCGCTTGCGGCTGTGCACATTGGGGCAGTGGCAGGACATCATCAGCTGGCCCGAGAAGGTGTAGAACAGCATGCCGTGCCCGCCGTCGAGGGCATACAGGGGTTCCTTCTGCTGTTTCCACGGTCCCAGAATCCTGCCGTTCTCGCTGACGGCATAGGAAATGGCATAGCTTCCGTTGGGCGTGAAATCAGACCAGAGCATGAGCAGTTTTCCTCCCGGCAGGCGATGCAGGTAGGGACCATCCGTTACGCCGCTCGGCCCCACCCACGGTCCGTCCGATGCCCGGAACAGAATCACCGGATCCCCGATGGCTTCCCCGAGGTCCATGGACAGCCGGACCGCGCAGATCTGTCCGTCCCCGACCTGCAGCCATTCGTGACAGAACACCAGCCACGGATCCCCCTGCGGGTCAACATAGAGCGTGCCGTCCAGGCACTGCCAGCCTTCCGGCGTGACCGGTTCCTGCCGAACCGGGTGAAATGGTCCCCTGGGGCTGTCCGCAACCAGGCACTGGCAGCGGCGGTAGGTGCCTTCCGCGCGGAATGAACTGATCAGGTAATACCGGCCCTGCCAGATGTGGCACTCCGGCGCCCAGTAATCCATGTCTGCCCAGAAATCGCCCTTCTCAAAACACACCTGGGGTTTCGACCAGTGGATCAGGTCCGGGCTTTCAAGCGCATAGAAGTATCCGCGCCCGGCAGGCACATCCGGGAACCGCTCGCTGTCCACAAACTGAACATAGGTGTAGTACTTCCTGCTCACCGGGTCCGCAAGGATACACGGGTCGCTGATATGCACATCCCGCACATGATAGGGATACTGATTCAGGTCTGCCAGATCATCCGAACATTTGAACATCGGGGCATCCTCCTTGATTTTTCTTTTCCGGTAAGACCTATTATATAGGACATACCTCAAAGGATGCCAGAGTTATGCACGTGTTTTTGACAAAATCCGTCTGTTTTTTGCTGCCCTTCCGCACACGAAAAAAGATGGAGACCGACCCGACTGAGTCGTATCTCCACCTCTGTTTTTCTCAGGGATTCAGCCGAGGGGACGCACAGCAACGATTTTTGCGAACAGCATGGTGGCGTAGCCGGACGTATTCAGGGCGGCGGCCTTTGCCTCATCCGTCACGAACTCCAGCGTCATGCGGGCGCCAGTCGTCGGATAGCCGGCACCTTCTTCGGGAAGCTGTGCATACACAGCATACACCTGGCCGTTGGCCAGAATGTTGGCACGGGACTGGTTCTCTGCCAGGCCGAGCCCCAGATAGTAATTGCCTTCTTCATCCTTCACGCAGCTGTAAACGAAAAAGCCGGTCAGAGGCGTGCCGTCAGGGTTGATCGTGGTCACGGTGTAGAAGCCCTTGTAGGAGTTGATGGCATTCATGAGGTCGTCGCCTTCCAGCGCAGTGCCGTAGTAGTCCATCACCGATGCGGTCGTCACCGTGTCGACAGCCTGTTCTGCAAAGCAGGCAGGAGCAAGCAGGCAAAGTGTCATAAGAATAGCCAAAAAGCGTTTCATGTGTTATCACCGTATCCTTTCTGTTTGATTTTCTGTATTATAACAACTGCATTTTATCTGTTCAATATAGGCATGCAGGAAAACATGAAAAACGCATGCCAGGAAGCTGAAGGCATACCCAAAAGGCGCTGCCCCGTACCGTCTCAGCGGTATCAGGACAGCGCCCGTTATATCAAAGGTCATTCTTGCTTTCTGACCGTGGAATCGTTGGCAGACTTCCCATTTGTTCCGGCTGCGTCCACCCCTCTCCATCGCCGGCTGCCAGACGGCGTGTGTTTTTTTCTATCCGGTGGAACCGCAGCCCCTCGTGGTCATCTATCTTAAACCTGCATCGCAGGATGATCTGGATAATAAGTATCTATATTCAACCTGCATGATGCAGGATCATCTGGATTGTTGGGCCAGGCTCATTGCGCCTGGCATGTATTGATACGGAGGGATTCAGGGGATGGCAGTCAAAATCCCGGATTTTTGCAACCTTTTTTTCGACTGTTTTTTCCGGTATCTGTACAGTCGAAGAAATTCCCCCCTCTCTCAACGATCCCATGTAAACAATGTAAAATCTGCACTCGGAAAGCAACCTGAAATACAGACAGGGAGGTCATTTTCTTGACAGACAGAGCTGCAGGCGAGCTGACAGGATTCCCGTCGATTGATCATTGATATTCCTGCTATGAAAGGAGCGGTCCAGGATGCCCTTTTCAGGGCATCTCAGGACCGCTCCAATGCATGAAGAGTCTTTTACAGTTTGCTGACACAGAGATTGGTTACATATCCGGTTCTTCCGGTGGACAGATCCACCACGCGGCTCCAGTTGATACCGCGGGCCACAACCTTCAGCAGGTCGCCTTCTGCCAGCTGACGGATCGTCTTGGCTGACGCATTGGGCGTTTCACGCAGAGCAGTCAGTTCCGTGCCCAGTTCTGCAAGATGACGGGCAGCAGCCCTGAAGGGGCTCACTTTTGTAAACGTGGCTTTGCGTTCGGTGATCTCATACTTTCCGGGTTCCTGGGTGAACAGGAACTTGGTCATGACATATCCGCCGGAGGTATGACCCGGCACCCGCACAAAGGCCCAGCCCTTGGGGCAGGGAACAACAGGATCCACTTCCAGTGCGCTTCCGCACACAACGCGGTACATTACTTTTCCGTTCGGCGCTCTGCGCACATTCAGGCTCTTGCCGTTTTCACAGTTCACATACATGGTATTGCCTTCAGCTCCGGCAAACACAGGGATCATCAGACCCACAAGGGTCATTACAATCAGTACAATACTGATAACCTTCTTCATAATTTCAGTTTCCTTTCTTTTTTTCAAGCCTGCTTCGCAGGTCGTTCATTTCTTCATATCACCGGTGCTTTTCGCGCCGGCACCTATTGATACGCATCTTTCAGCCTTTTGGCACGCGCCAGGCATCTTTATTTCCGGTATTTTTCATGATGCCGGACAGCCATCCCTTTCCCGCGCTTCCGGTCCATGCTATACTCATTTTCAGCAAGACCCTGCTGAATGGAAGTGATATTGTGATTCTCGATTCTTTTGACCGCCAGGGTGAACCCGTCATCTCCCCTGCCGCTTTTTTCGGAGACCAGCGCCGCATCTGCGATACAGCCATTGCGACCTTTTCCCGTGAAATCTATGCATCCGTCCTGGATGCCTTTCCCAGTGAGCAGATCGGTGAGCTCAGCGCCTGCAACCGCGTCCGCCCGATTCATCTGATCACGGCAGGCGGCATGCAGATCGCTTTCTATCTTTCCGAAATCGGCGCGACACTCTCCGCCACCGATCTCATTGAGGTCAACTGGAAGACAGGCGCTTCCCATTTCATCGCCTTCGGTTCTGCCGGTCTTCTGAATCGGGAGGCAGCTGAGGGGAAATTTGTCATTCCCACCGAAGCTTACCGGGATGAAGGCATGTCCTATCATTACGCGCCGCCTGCAGACTATATTGCCATCCGAAATGCCGCTTTTCTGGAAGACCTGTTCCGCTCCCTCCACCTTCCCTTTGTCAGCGGCAGAGTCTGGACGACGGATGCTCTGTACAGGGAAACACGGGAAATGGTCCGCAGAAGGAAGAGCGAAGGCTGTCTTGCCGTGGAAATGGAACTGGCCGGCATGCAGGCAGTCTGTGATTTTCACGGCTTCCAGCTCTATCATTTTGTGCAGACAGGCGACGTGGTGGATCAGGCAGACTATACGCCGGACGGTCTGCAGGAGGCCAACCACGCAATGGACAAATTTCATATTGCGCTGAAGATCGCAGAAAAGATTCTCCGGCAGGACACCGCCCGGATGTAAGAAGCCGAAGAATCCGCATAGTACAAAAATGAGCTGTCCCGTACCCGCTCAGGGGATGGGACAGCTCTTTGACATTGCAACCAGAGGATGGTTTTACTGTCTGACCATATAATCATTGGCAACATATCCGGTTGCGCCTGTCGCAGGATCAACTACCCTGCTCCAGGTCCGGCCGCTTGCGACTACCTGCAGCACATCACCGGCTGCCAGACGGCGAATGGACCTTGCCGTCTTGTTGGGGGATACCCGCAGTCCGACGCTGCGTTCAGTCTTGCTGTTCAGGGCACGGGCAACAACGTTATAGGGGGTCACGGCGATGAAGTTGTCATCGCGCTCAGTGATTTCATACTTGCCAGGCTTGCTTGCAACCAGGAACTTGGTCATGACGAAACCGTTCTTGTGGTTCTTGCAGGAAATGCAGGCCCAGCCTGCAGGGGCAGATACACCGGACTGAATTTCAACCTGTGTGCCGCACTCAAGGCGGTAGAGGACTTTTCCATTGGCAGTCTCACGAACATTCAGGGATTTGCCGTTGGCACAGTTGACCCACATGGTCACATTCTCAGCGGCCTGCGCGCCGGCAAATACGGGAATCATAAGTCCAACAAGAGTCATGATAGCGAGTACAATGCTGATCAGTTTCTTCATAAAGGGTCAACCTTCCTTTCAATCGTAAAGCCTGCTGTGCAGGTTGTTTTCATCGTGTATGCCCGGCGTTTTCCGCCCGGCACATGTTGATACGCACCATTTGAAAGGTCGGCAGTTTTTTCCGGAAAAATTTGCAGTTTTTTTGACGCCGCCCCCGCAGCGCTGCCCTGCGCGCCTGCAGTCCTGATCCTTCAGCGGCTTTGACAGGCGCACGATATTTCTGTACAATCAGAGTACCGGGCAGCGACCGTTTTCCGCAGATAAAGAAAACAGAATACTGCATCGTTTCATTATATACAGGCATCGGACAAACGATCGAAAGGAGGCATCGCATGAAGCATCTGATCGCTCTTCTGATGATCCTTCTGCTGCTCCCCGCAGCCGGGACAGCCCAGGAAGTATCGGAAGAGGTCAAAATCGTCGGCGAAGAGATTCTGTTTGAGGAAGTCACGGACTTCTATTACACCGTGGACGCCTCAACATTCCCGCCCTACTATCAGCGCTACCGCCTGTATACAGAGGACGGCACGCATTTCTTCTATCATGAGACCCGGGAGGGAGGCGGCTGGCCTCAGACCGAGGAAAACATCACCCGTTCAGGCACAAAAGAGCTGGGAGAGGATCAGTGGGACGCGCTGTGCGGACTGCTTCGCGGTGGAGAAGCCCGTGTGCGTGAGGAATATCTCACAGACGGCGATGCCGGACCGTGGATGTATATTTATTGGAAGGGCGGTGAGGAGGAAGGCCGGGAATTCTTCTTTGCATCCCGGGAAAAGGAAGTGCTGTTTGAGGAGGTGTGTGAGGAAATGAGTACGGAGCAGGCGCTCAGGGTCCGTGTGTCCGACGGGACGCATACCGTCCTCTACCTGCTCAATGACAGCCCTCCCGCCCGGAGCCTGTATGACATGCTTCCCATGGACGTGCCGGTGGAAAACTACGGACGCAACGAGAAAATCTTCTATCCGGATCAGAAGGTTGATCCTTCCGGGGGCATTGAAGGGGACGGCAAAGCCGGCGCACTGGCGCTGTTCTCCCCCTGGGGCAATGTGGTCATGTTCTATGAATACTTTGACGCTTATCCGGGACTCTATCTGCTCGGGCAGGCGCTCGAAGGCACTGATGAAATCGAACAGTTGTCGGGCACAGTGCATATTGAAGCAGCTGAAGGCAGCGCTGCAGGTACTTCCCAGTAAGTTCTTCCCTGCTCTGCCCCGGCTGCTGGAATTCAAAAAAAAGACGAAATTTTTTTCAGAAAGAACTGCCATCGGGCAGAAAAGCACGTATCAATTCATGTAAGGCAGTTTGTACTGCTCATAAGACTAGCATTTTGAGAGGAGTATAGATTATGAAACTGATCAACAAAAAAGTCATCGCGATGGCCGCAGCCGCAGCCATGTCTGTCACCATGATCGGCGCATCCCTGGCCGATACCATCCAGCCTCTCCCGATCAAGACCGATATCCAGCACCTGGAAGACCACTTCGTCACGACCAATATCGATTACAAGGGCAACGGCATCATGACGCTGACGCTTCTGGAAAATGAACAGTTCTCCGCCGAGACTGTCAAGGCCATCAAGGCTGGAGACGTCATTGTCTCTGACGGTGAGGAAACCACAGTCGAAACCCTGGAATGGGACGGGCCCGACCTGTTCATCAACCGCGGAACCGAAAAAGAAATGCTCCTGACGGATGCCAGCCACGGCGTCTTTGAACGCGTCATGGAAAATGACCGTGTGCCCAAGCTGACCATCGGCACCCTGGAACAGGAAATCGAACCCTATATGATCATGCTTGACTGGGTGGATCCCAAGACCGGCGAAGTCCTGGATGATATTGCTGTGCGCAGCGGCGACGAACTGAAAGCCCTGCTCGAGAGCAATGACGGTCCGAGCTTTGCTGTGGAAAATGTCCGCATGCTCTTTGACAGCGGAAATCAGCCCTGCCTGATCTGGCGCTATTACTCCCCTGCTCAGTAAGCTGAGATGTTGAACACACCGTATGCTGTGCGGAACCCCCGCATAAAATAAAACAAAACACATACCATCCAGATAAAGTTTGATACCGAAGATTCCGGCGTGAGCTATCAGGCCATCAAAGACAGCATCGTAAAGCAGTACGGTGAGTCCGCACCTCTGGATCTGGCCGCTCTGGGCGACGCGATTTACGCAGTGGATGATGACGGCCGCCTCGAAGGCCGTGCTGAAGCCTGGATGGTCGATTCCATGGCTGTCGTCCTGGAACGTGATCACGATGACGTTGATGTCACCTTCGTGGACCTGTCCCAGAATTCCCTCAAGTAATCCCCTTGTGCATTTGCACTTCAGGATCCCTTCCTTTTCACGGTTCCCATGCCTTTTCAGGCACCGTGAGCAGCGCGGCTTCGGCCGCGCTGTTTTTGTCTGCAGACCGGAAATGATGTCCGAGCAGGCTTGACAGAAAGAGTACTGAGAGATAGACTAAATATTACAGCCGCGCAGGCTGCCCCGCTTCCGGAGAAGCAGGTTCAGATTTTGTCACAACGCCGACATGGAGTCGGCTTCTCTTTTGACCGATAGTTAGGTTTCACTAACTCATAGTTTGGGAGAGGATACTCATGAAAAAGCAGATCTTTACGCTCGAAAAAGACGGGTTCATCGGTGCCTATTACGGCGGGCCCGAGCAGAGCAGAAAAGCCGTCATCCTGATGCTTGGCGACTCCTCCGAGGACTATATGGCCAGCTGCGGCGCAGCCTGGGTGATCGAAAACGGATGCCATGCCCTGTGCATGTCTGCCGGCAAAAAGGATTACGGCCATCACAATCTTCCCCTTGAGCGGTTCGGGAAGGCCATTGCGTTCCTGAAAGGCCTGGGGATGGAAAAGATTGGGATCGCCGGAGCCTCCACCACCGGCATGCTTGCGCTGACCGCAGCCTCGTATTACCCCGAAATCACTCTGACCATCGCCATGTCCCCGTCCGACTTCATCATGGAAGGCTTTTACCGGGACGGGAAAGACGGCATGGCCGAGCGTCCGGGGGATCATGAGTCCACCGTCTCCTGGCAGGGAAAACCGCTGCCCTATCTCCCCTATGCCTACCGCCATCCGGAATACTGGCAGAAAATTCTCGAGGCCTCAAAGGCAGGCGGCGACCGGATCGCCTCCAGACCGATGTTTGATGAATCGGAAAGGCGGCACCCGCTTCAGGAAGAGGAAAAAATCAAAGTGGAACGGATCCGCGGAAAGATTCTTTTCATCGGGGCTGAAGACGATGTGCTGTGGGATACCTGCCGGTATATCCGCCGCATGGAGGAAAGGCTGAACCATCTGCCCCATGCCTGCACCTGGGAATCTCTCCTCTACGAGCACGGAACCCACTTCGTTTTTCCTGAATCCCTGCTCCGGCGCATGCTGCCTGTCGGGTCGGGTCTGCTGGTCAAAATGATGTTCCGGGCCGGGAGAGAATACCCACAGGCCTGCCGGGAAACCCGACTGGATATCGACAGACACCTCAGGGCAGCGCTGAAAGCATGGTAATGAGTCTTCCCCGTCCGGAGGCTCATGCACAAAAGGAAGGTATTGCATGAAAGCATACACCCCCGAAAACCTGGTCGCAGTCAGCCGCTATCAGCGATATTTCCCCACCCTGCCCGCGGACATCCGTCAGGAAGTCCTTGAGAGAATCGCAGAGCTGATCGATGAAGAGAAGCAGTACTGTGACCGGGGCAATTACAGCCATATGGCACAGATCCTGACATCCATTGCGCTCTACGAAGTCTGGCAGAAACACGGAAAGAGTGAAGAGGAGGCCTTTGCCGTTGTTTCGCAGGAAATGTGGAATTTTCTGGATCCTTCCGCCATGCAGAAGCTGGCCCGCAAGCGCTTTTTCCTTCCGCTGATGAAAAAGATTGTGCCCTTCGGCTTTAAAAAAGGCTCCGGCGCCGGATGGCGCTACACCTGGCATCGGGACGATCCGAAGGATGAATTCCACTTTGAGTGCAATGAATGCCTTTACGCAAAGATTCTCGCCCCGCGCGGCCTTCTGAAGCTCGGTGCCATGTGCTGCCACGCAGATATCATCAATTACGGCAGCCTTCCCTACACCGATTTTATCCGCACAAAGACCATCTGTCAGGGCGGGGATATGTGTGATTTCCGCTTTGTCCGGCATACATCCGACGCCGGGGACGGCTGGGAGAGAAACAGAAGCATTTAAGGAGAAACAGAAGCCATGAAAGACTATGAAGCCCTCTCAAAAAAACACTTTGATGCCCAGGCACCGGAGTATGACCAGCGTGATACCGTCTATTATTCCCGGGAAGGCAAGATCAGCTGCCGGGATATCGCTGCCATCCTGAAAGACACGGCGTATGCCGATCTCCTGGATGTCGGCTGCGGAACCGGCTTTCTGCTGGACCTGCTCGCGAAGCAGCGGGCGGCACACTACGCAGGGCTTGACCTCTCCCCGGAGATGATCCGCATGGCCCGACAGAAAGACATTCCCGGCGCCGAGCTGACCGAAGGCTCCGCGGACCGTCTCCCCTTCCCGGATGAAAGCTTTGATATCGTGACCTGCTCCCAGAGCTTCCACCACTATCCCTATCCGGAAAAGGCCATGGCTGAGGCTTTCCGCGTGCTCAGAAAGGGCGGGCTGTACATTCTCTCCGACACCGGCGTAGGCGGGCTGGGCGGATGGATTGACAATCATCTTCTCTTTCCGCTCTCCCGCAGCGGGGACTGTCACACCACCAACCGGAAAGGGATCGCCCGGATGATGGAGCAGGCCGGTTTCACAGTCACCGACTCCCGCCAGATTCAGGCATTCATCTATACAGTGACCGGCAAAAAATCTGCGCGGTAATCCCCTGGCAGGACGTCCGTACATCCTGATGGGGAGATGCCATGCATCCGCTGAACTGTCAATGGTTTTACAGAAGCTTCATGAAAAGCCTTCTGCGCGTGCTGCCAAAAGAAGAGGCGCGCAGAAGGCTGAAGACTCCAAATACACAGCATACGAAGGAGGACCGCCATGACACGCCGTGATCAGATCCGGGATGCCTACCGCCTGACCGGGAACAGTGCCGGTTTCTATGACGGGATGATGACCTGTTCGACGCTTCCGGGCAGGGCCGTCTGCCGCCTGGTATGGAACATGGACAGGGGAAAAAACCTGACCTATATCGAAAAGGCGCTCTCCGGTATTCCGGAACACTTTCAGGGAAAGCTTCTGGAAGTACCGGTGGGAACGGGCGTACTGACCATGCCGGTGTACCGGGATCTTCCCGGGGCCGATATCACCTGCCTGGACTATTCCCCCGACATGATGAAAACAGCCAGGGCCCGGGCAGAGAGCCTGCATCTCAGCCAGGTGCATTTCCTTCAGGGGGATGTCGGCGCACTGCCCTTTCCTGATGCATCCTTTGATATTGTCCTTTCCATGAACGGGTTTCACGCCTTTCCGGACAAGGAAGCCGCTTATCAGGAGACCTTCCGTGTGCTCAGAAAAGGCGGTGTTTTCTGCGGCTGCTTCTATATCCGTGGCGGATGCAGGAGGACAGACTGGTTCATCGAGCACCTGTATGTCCCAAGAGGCTTTTTCACCCCGCCCTTTGAAAGTGCGGAAAGCCTTCGGACGCGCCTGCAGGGAATGTATGAGACCGTGGAGACCCAGACGGTTGAAGGCATGGGCTGTTTTGTCTGTGTCAAATAAGGAGGATTCGTATGGCCAGAAAAGATTCAGAACACCAGAAGATGTCCATGAGCGTCCTGTTCCGCGGAAAAGCGATCTTCAAGCCCCTGAACACCGGATGGATCGCGCCGGGCGTGGGCTGCATCCGCGAATGGGTTGCCAATATTTTCTTCTATACAAAAAACGGCACCACCATCATGATCGATGCGGGCTATAATTATGCCAGGCTGAAGGAAAAGATGGGCTGGCTGGACATTGATCCGTCCTCTGTCCGGCACATTCTCATCACCCACCAGGATACCGATCATGTCGGTGCGCTGGAAAATGACAGTGAGCAGCTCTTCCGCGATGCCACAGTCTATATCGGGGAAACGGAGAACCGCTATCTCACTGGCGAAGTGCGCAGAAAGGTCTTCCACGGCCTGTATAAACTGCCGATGGTCAAAACCGACAACCGCCGCGTTCTTCTCCGGGACGGCCAGGTACTGGACATCGACGGCATCCGCATTGAATGCATCCTTGTTCCCGGTCACACCTGGGGACATATGGTCTACCTGATCGACGACACCTGGCTGTTCACCGGGGATACCATCTGGTTTGGCCGGGACGGCGGATACAGTTTCATCAGCACGCTGGCCGAGGACAATCGTCTCTCTGTTGAAAGCCTGGAAAAGCTGGAAAAGAATATCCGTTCCAGGAAGCATCCTGTCTGCGTTGTGACCGGCCATACCGGATGGACGGACGATCTGGACTTTGTCTTCCGCCACCGCAGCGAACTCTGCAGACCCTTTACCCGGAAATACACGGATCCCGATGCGCCGTATGACGGGTATGTGGAAGACGATGACACGGAGGAAAAGGCCAGAAGCCTTCCCCTTCCAAAAAAGCAATCCGATCAGTAAAGGAGGATTCCCATGATTCAAACCACGCTGAATATTTCCGGCATGATGTGCAGCATGTGCGAAGCGCATATCAATGACGCCGTCCGCGCAGCCTTCCCGGTGAGGAAAGTGACGTCTTCCCGATCAAAGGGAGAGACCGTCATCCTCTCCGATGCACCGCTGGACATGGAAAAGCTGAAACAGACCATCCAGGCCACCGGGTACACCTTCGTCTCCGCCCGGGAAGAAACCGTGGAAAAGAAAGGCCTGTTTTCCTCCTGGCTGAAACGCTCTTAAGATCCTGATCCCCCTGAAATCCCCTGTGCTTCCCGAACATCTTTCGAACGTTTCGGGAGGCTTTTCTTCTTTCAGTTCGTTGACATTCTGTAGTTTCTGACGTATCAACTATCGGGAACACCAAAACGACCGCACAGACCGGGTTCTCAGCCATCCCGGCGTGTGCCCCATAGATGAAAGAAAAATGGAGGAATAACCCATGAAAAAACTGATTTCCCTTGTCCTTGCAATGATGATGCTTCTCTCTGTTTCCCTTGCCTGCGCAAAAACCCTTGAGCCGGACGATACAGAATTCGAGCGTCTGTCCGGAACCGTGGTCAACGCCACCGTCGGCGCATATGACGAGCAGAACGGCACCTTCAGCGTCACCCTGTATGAAGATGACTGCTTTGATATCGAGAAAGTCGAACAGCTCGCGGTTGGAGACACCCTGCTGGCCGGCGGCCGTGTCTACAAGGTGAAGGAAAAGACGGAAGACGAAACCGGCGACATCATGGTCGTCACGGAAGACGGATACGAAATCGTCTTTATCCAGCTCGGCGATGACGATATGATCGCCCAGAGCACTGATGACGACAGGCGCTATATGCACGCTTTCGCCGTGCTGGATCTGCCTGTCGCCCAGGGGATCTTCTTTGAGGACAATTCCGATCCCGACGCACAGGATGCTGTCGTCACCAGCGGCCTGGAGAACATTCTGAAGGTCAAGGCTGAAAAAGAAGAGAACAGCATCGGTTTTGACTTCTACGCCACCCTGATCGAACTCAACGACAATATGGAAATTGTACGCATTCATCAGGATTTCGATGTAGCGCAGTAAAAAAAACAGTCAGAGGAAGGAGCACCGCGATGGGTGCTCCTTTTTCTGACTTCCATGCAGTGACAGTGAATCAGTCCGGATCAGACAAAAGAATGGTGAAATGGTTCTTTCTGCACTCAATCAGGCCGTCCCTCTCCATTTTGCCAAGCTCCTTGGACAGGGCACTGCGCTCCACATTCAGATAGTCCGCCAGCTGCTGGCGGTCGAAGGGGATATCGAAGGCCCTTGCATGTGTCTGCAGCGACACGGAGTTGAGATAGGACATCACCCGGCCGCGGATGGTCTTCGGCGCGGTATGGAAACTTCGTCCTGAAAGCGTCAGGTTCTTGTGCGCAGAAATGGTCAGCAGGTTCGCGACCACCTTCATCGCCCAGGCTTCCCGAAGGACGGTCAGGGTCTGAACCCCGCAGTTCCTGAGGAAGAGAATGCGGCAGTCTTCGTTGGCCGTCACATCCACCAGCAGCGGCTCATGGTCCAGCATCGCGTAGGATTCCGCAAACACCTGGCCGCGCCCCACATGGCTGATGATCGTGCGGTTGCCCCAGGCATCATTGCTCTCGATGGTCACGCTGCCTTCGATCACCAGCCCCAGCTGCTCTGTGACCTCCCCTGCCCGCAGGAGGGTTTCGCCTTTTCCGAATCGTTTTTCCCGTGCCTGCAGCCTTTGCAGAGCTTCCTGGATTTCCGCTTCCTCCATGCCATGAAAAAGCATGGATTGTTTCACCTGGCTGGGTTCCATACGTTTTTCTCCTGCTCCTTTTTTTGCAAAAATGTGGTTATAACCACATACTTTCCATGGCGATCATACTACAATATACCCGAACCCACAAGGAGGTGTCTGACATGATTCGAAAGATCATTCACATTGATGAGGAAAAATGCACCGGCTGCGGACTGTGCGCGTCCGCCTGCCATGAAGGCGCAATTGATATGGTCAACGGGAAGGCCAAGCTGGTGCGGGAAAACTTCTGCGACGGTTTCGGCGACTGCCTCCCGGCATGCCCCGCCGGAGCCATTACCTTTGAGGAGCGGGAAGCCCCTGAGTATGATGCAGCTGCCGTGAAAAAAGCCCAGGAGGCCAAAAAGATGGAGTCAATGCACCAGGGCGGCTGTCCCGGATCCAGAATGCGGCAGTTTGCTCAGCAGGAGACCGAACCTGCACCCAAAGGATCCGGAAAGCCCGTCTCCCGCCTGGCCCAGTGGCCCTGCCAGATCAAGCTGGTGCCGACCCGCGCCCCGTTTTTTGACGGCGCGAAACTGCTGATCGCCGCCGACTGCACCGCGTATGCCTATGCTGCCATGCATGAGGATTTCATGCGCGGCAGAGTGACACTCATCGGGTGCCCCAAGCTTGACGATGTGGATTACACAGACAAGCTGACCGCGATCATCCGGGACAACGACATCCGGAGCGTGACGATTGTCCGCATGGAAGTCCCCTGCTGCGGCGGGCTTCAGCGGGCAGCCCAGAACGCGCTGCAGCAAAGCGGCCGTTTTATTCCCTGGCAGGTCGTCACGATCTCCTGCGACGGACACATCATCGATTGACAGACCCTGTCTGACAGGACACTAGAGGAGGTGGAAACATGATCCAGGTTGCATTTTTTGACGCAAAGGCGTATGACCGCCCTTCCTTTGAGCGCTGCGGAAGAGAACACGACATCCGCTTCAGATTTCTGGAGACCAAGCTGAATGAGGATACCGCAGAGCTGGCCAGAGGCTGCGACGCCGTCTGCGTATTCGTCAATGACACGGTGAATGCCGCTGTCATTGAAAAACTGCACCAGTGCGGCGTCCGCCTGATTGCGCTGCGCTGTGCCGGGTACAACAACGTGGATGTCCGGGCCGCATTCGGCAAAATCCATGTCGTGCATGTTCCCGCCTATTCGCCCTATGCCGTAGCCGAGCATGCCATCGCCCTGCTGCTTACGTCCGTGCGGCGCATCCACAAGGCGTATAACCGGACGCGGGAATTCAACTTTTCTCTGATCGGTCTCACCGGATTTGACTTTCACGGAAAAACCGTCGGCGTCATCGGCACAGGAAAAATCGGCAGGATCTTCATTGATATCTGCCGCGGGTTTGGCATGAAAGTCATTGCCTATGACCGTTTTCCCGCGCCGGACAGCGGCATTGACTATGTAACGCCGGACGAGCTGTTTGCCCGCAGCGACGTGATTTCCCTCCACTGCCCGCTGACAGATGAGACCAGACACATGATTGACGCTGCCGCCATTGAAAAGATGAAAAAAGGCGTGGTCATTGTCAACACGTCCCGCGGCGGCCTGATCGATACTGAAGCGCTCCTGGAAGGCATCAAGGCCCGGAAGATCGGCGCGGCCTGCCTGGATGTCTACGAAGAGGAATCAGACGTTTTCTTCGAAGACCGCTCCGGTCACATACTCAATGATGACCTGCTTTCCCGTCTGATTTCCATGCCCAATGTCATCGTCACCTCGCATCAGGCATTCCTGACCGAGGAGGCCCTGGACAACATTGCGGAAACAACGGTCAACAACATCCTGTCGTACTTTGAAAAAGACGGCATCTGTGACAATGAGCTGTGCTACCGGTGCGGGCGCATTGAGCAGTGCAGAAAAGAGCGCAGGGAAAAATGTTTCTGATCCCGGCTCAGATGCAGGCCTGTATTCCTTCCGTAAAAGAAACATCCTCCCGCACTTTTGTATCTGATGGATGAAAGAGGCGTCATTGTCGGCGCAATGGGAAAAGTCAAGCCGAAGGACAACGCAAAACAGATGCTCAAAACGCTCGAGTAAAAGAATACAGCCGGCTGCATTGCGGTGCAGCCGGCTGTATGTTTTGCCTTCATGATGAACTCCCTGCGTCTCAGACGATGGCAGCGATCTTTTTGGCCAGTGCCATGATGGTGAGCATGGGCGGGTTGCCCATGGACCGCGGCAGAAGTGTCGCGTCTGCGATATACAGATTGTCCGGGAGATCTGCGTGATGCAGCGTCTCCTTTTCTTTTTGCGTCAGGGGCAGCATGCCGCCGGGATGCCCGGCATTGAGCGTGCCGAGAAACTGGTCTTTTTCCCTGACGCACAGGTGTCTTCCAGGATGCCCTTCATTCCGGCATCCTCAATGCCCGTCTTACAGGTTCGGATTCTGCTTTAACAACGGAATCCTTACCTTTCCGCCATTGTATTCATCCGATATGCCGCTGTCAATGACTCAGCCGAATCTTACCTTGTACGGTTTTTCTGAGTCCTTCCTGCGCACAGAAAAAAAGCCCGGAGCCGAAGCCCCTGACATGCATCCTGGTGATTGTTCCTCTGCTTATGCCTTATGGATCGCGGTCCACATGCTCCCCAGCAGCGCGCGGGACGGGTCACTGCCGTGATCCCAGTACATGATTCCCTTCAGGCCTTCCGCTTTCAGGTACTCGCATTTGAGGCGGATGGATTCGGGATCGTCATAGCTGATGAGGCTGCTCCCGTTGAAGAGGAAAGGCGCCTTCGCCTCATCGTCCCAGTAGCGGACAAACCCGTTTTTGTTGATGAATTCCTCGGTGAGCCTGGTATACCCCGCGCCGTACTGTCCGACGGTTTCGGCCATCTGGAACAGCCCGTGATTGACATCGGGGAGTCCGTCCCACCGGCGGGAATAGAAGGCGGCGCCGATCACGATCTTCTCTTTGGGTACGCCAGCCGCATGGAATGCGTCGACGCTCGACTTCACCGAGCCGTTCAGGCGGTCGCCGGAGGAAGTGAACAGGTTCGTGTGATGTCCGGCTTCCATCTGGAAGCCGCTGCGCATATCGTAGGTCATCAGCTGCACATAATTGCAGATGGCCGCAACCTTTTCCATTTCCGTGCCCTCAATGAAGTAATTGCCTGCTCCGGCCGCGATGGACACAATGCGGTCTGCGCCGAGCGCATCGCGCAGGGCCTGAAGAAGGTGCGTGTAGTTTTCCCGGTCTGACGGGTCGCAGTCAATGCCGGCGGAATTGTCGCAGGGATACTCCCAGTCGATGTCAATGCCGTCCAGTCCGTGCTTCTCCACAACTTCAAGACAGGACGCAGCAAACGCCTTCCGTCCCTCCTCCGTGCGGGACATGAGGGAAAAACCGCCTGCGCCCCAACCTCCGACCGAAAGCACAAACTTCAGCTTCGGGTTCATCTTCCGGATCCGGTCCACTTCCCCGATATGCGGCATGTGGCTCATATCCAGGAGCCCGTCCCGGATCACGCCGAACGCCAGGTTGATGTGGGTCAGCCGCGCCGCGTCCTCCGCCGTGACCGTTTCGAGCGATCCGTCTGTTACATAGCCAAGGATCAACCGTTCCATCTGTGCATCCTCCCTGCATTCATTTTCAATGTTCTGTTTATTTTTCCGCACTGCACAGGCAGCCTGTGCCTTTTCTCTGCTTTGTACATTTCTTTCTCAGTCCCTGAATTCCTGCCCGCCCTCAGCGGCTGAAAAACGCGAACACGCGCTCATAGAAATCCTTTGCCTCCTCAAACAGTCCGTGCCCAAGACCCTCGTATACAAAAAGTTCACTGTGCGCTATGGCCTCGTGCAGTTCCCCCGCCGCCTCCCTGCCAACCGTAATATCTTCGCTTCCCGCGATGATCAGGGCCGCGCAGCGGATATCGGACAGAACACTTCGCGCGTCAAAGTTCAGGATCGCGCGCGCATTGACCAGGAAGCGGTCATAACTGTCCGGCTTTGTGAAGCGCGCGAGCACCGGAAGATACCGTCTGTTCTTCTGCAGATACGTTTCGGAATACATCTTTTCCGCGGTATCCGTCATCAGGGCCAGATGATCCCCGCGCTCTGCCATTTCCATCCAGCCTGAAATCACCTGCGTCACCACCGGATTCGCGAAGGAGGCGGTGACCGCAGGCACCAGTTTTGTGACCATCTCCGGATGCCGGGCCGCGAGGAGCTGGGCGATCATCCCGCCCTGGGAGACGCCCAGCACGTACGCCGAATCGATGCCGAGGGTGCGCATGGCCTGCGCCTGATCATCCGCCATATCCTCCATGGAATAGCCGTCCGGCATCTCATTTTTCCGGCTGAAGAGGTAAACCGTGTACTCACCCAGATATTTCCTGTAGGGCATGGAGAGGATCAGCGCCTTCCCGCCCACGGTGGTCAGCCCGTCCGAAAGCCCCGGAAGAACCACCGCGGTCTTCGCCCCTGTGCCAAAGGAGACATACTGCATCTGTGTCGTGCCAATCGGCACCGTGCCGTTTTTCATGCTGTTTCCTCCTGTATTACCGCACTTCCGCGGTCTCCTCAAGGATTTCCGCGTCGCAGTTTTCCTCCACAAACCGGGAAACGGTTTCCATCACCCGGTCCGCCATGGCCTGATGCGGAACCACCGCGGCAACCCCGATCACAATGATCTGATGCGTGTCCTGCTCCTCAATCTCAGCCGCGGAGACGTGCAGACGGGACTGCAGGCGGGTAATCAGACTCTGTACAATCATTCGCTTCTCCTTCAGGCTGTGTACCCAGGGTGCATGCAGCCGGAAGGTCATGGCCGCAATCTGCATGAACACTTCCCTCCCTCAATTCACGCGGATGATCTGCTCATAGAGCAGAATATTGTTTTCAAACACCATGCGGTTGTCATGGAGGTGGCCGTAGAACCATTTTCCGTACTCCATCTCATCCCGGAGTGATTCCAGATACCGGTTCAGTTCATCCGTGTCCGGATAGCCCAGATAGATTCTGTGCGAGGACGGCGCATCATGCGTAAAGATCAGGTCAATCCGGTCATGCGTTTTCATGAAGGCCCGGATGTTCTGCCTGCCGTATTCCATTTCCTCCTCTGTGGGCATCTCCTGTGCCCACCACGAAACGCCGCTGACCCGGATCATCCCTCCGCTGCGCTGGGCGTAGACCTTCCGAAAGCTCTGCTCGTCCGGGTAATCCGCGGGGTTCAGGATGCCGTCCATGATATCATGGCTCCGCGCTCCGCCAAAAGCAAAGCAGGACTTCCCGTCAATCTCAAAGATCTCCCCGCGCTCGAGCATCAGGACAGACGGCCGGATGACGCGCACATGGCCGCCGTGCCACTCCTTCCGCGGATATCCCTGCCGCAGCTTTTCCTTTTCCTCCGGCGGCATGCTTTCATACAGCCAGCTGTTCAGGAGCCTTTCGTCCCGGCACCCGGTCAGGCGGTCATAGTTTTCATGATTCCCAGGAACGAACAGCGTGGTGAACGGCTTATGCTCCAGCCAGTCCAGCGCATGCCGCTCCTCCGCGTTTTCCTGCACCTTTTTCCGGTTGGTCGACCAGACGCCCCCGAAGTCCCCGCAGATGACGACAAAATCCTCTTTGCTCATCTCTTTCTGCTCCGGAAAGGCTTCCGTGCGCAGACGGTGCATGAAACCGTCCACCGAATGCAGCCCCAGCTGGTGGCTGCCGTGGGTGTCCCCTGTGACAAAAATGGCCATGATCTGCCTCTGCTTTCTGCTGTTCCCATTCGATTTCCCGTCCTGATTCAATTCGCCCCGGAATCCTTTTCTCCTGTCTGCTGCGATGGCCTCCGCCTTTTCCGCAAAAAGAAAAAGCGGCCCGGAGCAGATTCTCCATCGGGACTCCGCGCCGTCCGCGCCATGCCCTGTGCCCATGCACAGGCTCTTTACCATTTGACTTCCGAATCCACCAGATGCAGATACATATACCCGTCCTCGAGATACGATTCCAGACGGCCGGTCACCACAATGTCGGTTCCCTCATCCGGATAATCCGCCAGTCAGCTGTGTTCGCCATTCCAGATGAATTCAATACCCTGGGCACAGCAGGCGGTGGCATCCGGGATCACGCAGGCATGGTAGACAACGCCGCGTTCCTTGTCCTCATACGCGCTGTAATAGCCGGCCATTTTGATAACCTGCCCGAGATAGGCATCCGGTTCTGCCATCATATTGTAGACCTGGGAATACACGACGGTTCCGCTGAGTTTTGAGAGGTCCAGGTCCGGCACCAGCGGCTCCTCCGTCGCAGCAGCCACGGCGCCGTCCACGCTGGATGCCGCGCAGCCGGCCAGCATAAGCGCCATCAGGCAGAGAAGCATCAACAGGATCCATTTTTCCATTGCAACACACATCACTTTTCCTATTCAATGACTGCGTCTGTAAAATAGCAGGGTCTCTCCGGATTCTGCGCGTCCACGGTCAGATGGCCGGTGAGCAGAACCTGACTGTGTAAAGTGTTCCCTGATTTCAAGTGCGGTGTGATGAACGCCGGGTGTGGATTTCAGATAGGCCAGGATTTCTTCCTGTGCTTTTGTCCGATAGCCTGTCCTCTCCGCCACAGCATCCATCCCCTTCCCCTCAAAATGAAAACCGTTTTCAATTTTATGGTGTATGTTTCCATTTGTCACTATATGAAATACCAATTATACACATTTGATACAATTCGGCTGCATAACGTGCGGACCACCCTCAATGCCTGCTCTCCACAGCAAAACCCGACAGACCTTCCACAATTTTGATTTTTGTCCCTGTGAGAACCATTCTTATGGTAAAGTCGACGCCACCTATATCATTCGCAAGTCAATGGGTAGTATGCGCTCTCTTTCCGAACTGATTGGCTGATTTCTCCGTAACAACTTGACACTATCACAGAAATGGATATTGTACCAATTGTAGGCGGTAATGGCGTAAAATACAAACTAGTTCGGATGCCGGGTTCAATGAGTTTAGATAGTAAGATATATGAAGGTGTTTTTGAGTATATCATTGACCCGGACGGCTGGATTAATCATCGTTTCTTTAATCGAAATTGAGCCGCTGAGGAGATGATAATCGTGACTGAAAAAATACTTTATGAGCAGTTGGGTATTGGGCGAACGAGAGAATTAACGGGAGAGATTATCTTGACCTATAGAGAGGCATTAACTGCTATTAATTTTATTTTTAATGAAGGAAGTTTTGTAATACTGGGAGGAGATGTATTAAGCACAAGTGACGAATACATATATGCCTTCTGGAATTACGAGATTGATTTATCTCTTTCACCCGTGGAGAATACCCATTCAAGTTGCGAAAAAGCGCTCGCTTACATTTTGTCATTGAAAAACAAAGAAATGTGTAATTATATACTAGTTTTGAATTCGAGATGATCATCTGAGTTTTTGAATTTTTTGTACTATTAATCTGAGTTTTAGGCAGGTTTGTACTACAAACCTGCCTAAAACTCAGAATGATACGCTAGAACACAGGAATATGGATGCTAACCCTCGATAAAAATGCTTCGGATATTGAGTCTCCGGCTCTGTGATCTGAAAATTGACAAAACTCCTACAGCAATTATTCATGGAAAAGGAGGCAAAACCCGGATTGTCCCCCTGATGCCAGAAACAGTTAAGCACTTGAAAAAAGTATCTCAAAGCAAAGGAAAACCGCGTAGCCACATCGACTACGCGGTATCCCCAAGGATTAGTTCCTTATGAATGGAAATCCTTCCTCCGTCGGGTTTTACCGCATGCGTCTGAAATCAGGCGCTTTTCTTTATTCGAGATTTTCCCAGTCAATGATTTCATTCCTGTTAAAATAGATTCTGTCTCTCTCCGAAACTTCACGCATCACCCGGCACGGGTTGCCAACGGCAACCACATGGTCGGGGATGTCGCGCGTCACAATGCTGCCTGCACCGATCACTGTATTTTTCCCGATATGGACACCGGGCAGAATAATGACGCCTGCGCCAATCCAGGCGTTCTCCCCGATCCAGACATCCTTGTTGTACTGCAGGCCCCGCGCACGGAGTTCGGGATCAATCGGATGATTCGCCGTGGTGATCGTCACATTCGGGCCGAACATCACGCGGTCGGCGACATAAATATGCCCGTCATCCACCAGGGTCAAGTTGGCATTGATATACACGCCCGATCCCAGATGCAGATGATGTCCGCCCCAGTTCGCGCGCAGCGGCAGCTCAATATAGCTGTTTTCACCGCACTCCGCAAACACCGTGCGCATGTATTCCTGTTTCTTTTCTATATCGCCGGGCCTGAGCTGATTGAACGCCCACAGGCCGTCCTGATACGTCAGCTGTTCTTCCAGGATTTCACGGTCACCCGGGTCATAGATCAGTCCTTTGACCATTCGCTCATACTGTGTCATGCTGTCCCCCGTCTTTGTATAGGATATCTTCACCGTTTCAATACAGGAGCCCGGGAATTGATTCACTCCACATAATGGATGCGCTCAGGATCAAACCGGTCCTGCTGTTTTCTCTCTTCGGCCGGATAGCCGTAAGGGAAGATTGCGAAAGCGCGCACCGTATCCGGGAGGTCCAGAATCTCTTCCACCGCTTTCATGCGCTCCTCCTGCGGCGCAATGCCCAGCCACACGCCGCCAAGCCCCTGCGCATCCGTTTCCAGCCACAGGTTTTCCATGGCAATGGACAGATCAATCTGCGCATAGGCGGGGATCGCGCAGTCCTTTCTGTAGACTGAGACAATCGCCGCCGGGGCATTTTTCGTCATGCCTGCGTAGGGGCTCACGCCGGAAAGTGCCTTCAGCTTTTCCTTATTGGTCACCACGTAAAACTCCCAGGGCTGCTGGTTCGCGGCAGAGGGTGCCTGCATGGCTGCACGGAGCATGGCCTCCGTCTTTTCCTTTCCCACGGGTCTGTCCTGGTATTTCCGGATGCTTACCCGGGTATACAGATGATTCATATGCTTTCCCTCCGTTTTCTGCATACAGATCTGCTTATCTTTTTTCAGCGATGGCGTCCGGGAGTGTCATTCCAGCGTCAGCCGGAGCGTGTTTTCGGCCAGCTCAATGAGCAGCGTGCCGGGTGACACTTCGGTTCTGGCCTGAAGGACTCCTTCCTCGTTGTATTCACCGCTGTAGACATCCTCAATCAGCTGATAGATGTCCGCGTCCTCTTCCGGATCAAACGCCCTGTCAAATCCGTATCCGAGGTACTCGTAGGCAATATCATACGCAGAGGTCATGTCGATCATGATCAGATGCCCCTCCGGCTGTCCATTGTCCGTCCGGGCGTAGAACCAGTTGCCATCCTCTGTCACCTGAAAGCGGAACCGCCCGTCCTTCTCCTGGGTCCAGTCCCAGCCCTCATTCTCCAGATCCCGGATGGTACTGTCCCCCAGCGTATAGTAGACCCCTTCGATCGCAACGCTGCGCTCGTAGGACTCATAATCATCGCCTTCCTGATATTCCGAGGGATCCTCGCAGAGCTCATTGACGACATCTGCGATCACGTCCTGGTCTTCCCGGATCGATACTTCATCCATTTTTTCCAGGAACCAGTCTGAAAAATAGTCGATGATCTCATCTTCGGACTGCCCGGCCAAGAACGCAGTCACTGATTTCTTGACTTCATCATGCGCCTGTTCCCAGACGGCTTTCTGATAAAGCGCGTCCTTCGTCAGGCCGAAAGAGGCAAAATAGCGGGTAATATTGCCTTCCGGGTCATCCTCACGCTGCTCATAGTCGCCGGCGGGCAGAAACGCCATGCCGTTGTCGCTCCATGCAATCTCACGGTAATGCGTCCAGCGTTCTTCCGCCTCAACCTTCGCCCGGACCGCAGCTGCCATCCTCAGCGGATACAGGTCCATGCTCCGCGCAAGGTCTTCCGACACATACCATCTTTCCATATCGAAGACCAGCTTGTCCATCTCGTCCTCGATGTTCAGGCGGTCCACGATATCAAAACCGTACCCGTTCTCTGCACAGGAGAGGGCAGCCTCAAACATGTACAGGGTCAGGGCATCCTTCAGTTCGGACCGCGTCACCTCATGTTCACCGATCACGAGCGCCGCAGGGTCGTCCGCATCTTCTGCAAACGCAGTCAGCGCACTGAGGAGAAGTACCAGGATCAAAAGAATGGCCGTCAGCTTTTTCATGCTTTTTTCCTCCTTTTCACGTCCTCTGTTACGGACAGTCTGTTGTTTCCTCTATCTGAATCGTGTGCACCCCGGGAGGCCGAAGAGAAAACTGCGGATGGCTTCAGAAACCTGTTCCGTCCTCTCCTGGGCACTTTTTCCCAGGGACAAAACGCTGTTCTTCTCTGATATCCTGCCTGTTCTGAGCAGATTATACCATGCCGAAGTTACTATTCACGGTTTGAAACCAAATAAACAGCATTTAGGAATACATGGTCTC
>R21__coassemble_683_pt1 | contig 26770 bp, 27 predicted proteins | sample R21__metabat2_high_PE_034 | metagenome-assembled genome bin R21 | reverse complement strand
GTCTTGCCATCATATCCGTGCCGCCGGTGGTCGCTCCGCCGCGCATGATCATGCCCAGGCCCACGCCCAGGAGAATGCCGCCGAAAAGCGTCGCCAGGAGCGGATCCTCCGTCATCGGGGCAAACGGCAGAAGGTCAATGGAGAGCGAAAAGAGCGTCATGGCGATCAGGCTGCGGAAGGCAAACACGGGACCCATCTGCCGGTAGCTGAGAATAAACAGCGGGATATTGAGCACCAGGCTCACCGTACCGACCGGCCAGGAGAACAGGTGATGGCAGATAATGCCCACACCGGTCAGGCCGCCCGGGGCAATCCCGCACGGGATCAGAAACAGCGGGTAGGCCATGCCGCCGATCAGGCAGCCGACGATGATATGGAGATAGGCATAGAAGACTTCTTTTTTCATGGTTTTCAGATGCTGAAACATGTTGCTCTCTGGGACCTTTCATCATAGAGTGGGATCAGGTTTCGGGAGGGTATGCCTGCAGGTCAAACCGGTTGAGGCGCTCTCTGCGTTCTTTCCAGTCCGGGAGAAGTGCCGTCATTTCCGCATGGAAGGCCGGCGAATGGTCCGGGTGGTGCAGATGGCAGAGTTCATGGACCAGAATATATTCGACGCATTCCGGCGGCACCTTGCAGAGGTTGGCTGCGAGGGTCACGGTGGCCGTGGCGTGCTGGCAGGATCCCCACTGGCTCTTCGTATCGCGGAAGCGCAGTTCATGGACCCTGACGCCCATCCTCTTCTCCCACTGCGGGAGAAGATGACAGATCAGTTCCGTAAGCCGCTCTGCGCGCCAGCGGATGAACGCCTTCCCGCTGGGCACACCGCGCTCTCCGAGCGTCACTCTCTCCCCGAGGCACGGATGGTTTTCCCCGGGCAGGTACGACGGATGCCAGGCGTCCATGCGGACAGCATGCGCGCGGATCCACTCCTCGTTGTCCTCAAGGAACTCCTGGATCTCCCGCCTCCCCGCCCAGGGCGGAAGCGTCAGGGTCAGCGATTCCTTTCCCTTATGGGCTGTCATGGAAAGCCGCCGGGCGTTGGCGCGGCGCACCAGATGGATCAGGTACCCGTTATACTGGAAATACATGTCTCACGCCTTCCCTCCGTGTGCGAAGGATGCCTTCCAGAAACGCCCAGGAGGGCATCAGTTCGGTCATGCGCTGCCAGAAGGCCGGCGCATGGGTCGGCTCCTCAAAGTGATTGAGCTCATGGAGGATACATTCGTCCACAACCTCGGGCGGCATCCAGCACAACGCTTTATTGAGGCGGATCATTCCGGTTTCCCGCACACAGGTGCCCCAGACGCCGGCGGGACACTCGAGCGTCCATGTGCACGAGTGCACCCGGGTCCTCTCCATCAGTTCCGGAAGTCGAAAACGGATATGCGCTTCCAGCGCATCCCGGCAGAAGGCGCGGAGCGATTCCCTGTCCATCTCCGGGACAGGACGGCCAAGCACACAGGGTGCGGCGGCGCGGGCAGACTGCCTTCCCTGCAGGAAAAGCTCTGCAGCTTTTTCCGGCGCTCCGAGCGGAACAGACAGGACAAAAAAAGACTCCGACCTGCGTTCGAGCCGGATCGCTCCGAGATATGGTTCCTCGAGGACACGGACTTTTGCGCCCTCAAAGAAGACATGTCTCACCGTCTCACCTCATTTCCATGTGCGGAGAGTGTAGCACAGTCATTTCCGCATGTCAAATAAACCATTTTTCCACAGAAAAAGCCCGGCCGAAGCCGGGCGGAAATGCCTTGAAAACGGATTACATTCTGCCGAGATCCATGGCAGTATCGCCGTTCTGGTTCTTGCCGAAGACGTAGTCGTTGCCGGGCAGGATGGCGTTGAGCAGAACGCCGACCAGAGAAGCCACAGCCAGACCGGACAGGGAGATGGTCACGGAGCCGATCTGGAAAGCGATGGCGCCGGCGGTGGAGAAGGAGATGCCCAGGGACAGGGACATGATCAGAGCAGCAATGATGACGTTGCGGCTCTTGGTGAAGTCCACCTGGTTTTCCACAACATTGCGCACGCCGACGGCGGAGATCATGCCGTAGAGGATCAGGGACACGCCGCCGATGGTAGCGGTGGGCATGCAGTGCACGAGGGCAGCAAACTTCGGGCAGAAGGACAGGACTGCAGCGATGCAGGCAGCGATGCGGATGACCTTGGGATCATAGACCTTGGTCAGGGCAAGCACGCCGGTATTCTCGCCATAGGTGGTGTTGGCCGGAGCGCCGAAGAGCGCAGCCATGGAAGTGGCAAGACCGTCACCGAGCAGGGTGCGGTGCAGGCCGGGATCTTCCACAAAGTTCGCACCCACCGTGGAGGAGATGGCGCAGATGTCGCCGATGTGCTCCATCATGGTGGCCAGGGAAATCGGAACCATGGCGATCAGGGCGGAGATGATCAGGGAGCCGTTGGCACCGGAGAAGAGAGAGAACACGGTTTCTTCCATCTTAATGGGGAATCCGATCCATGCAGCCTCGCGGACCTCAGTGAAGTCCACCATGCCGCAAAGGGCGGCCACAGCATAGGAACCAACCACGCCCAGGAGAATCGGGATGATCTTGATCATGCCCTTGCCCCAGATGTTGCACACCACGATGATGGCCACAGCCAGGATCGCGATCCATCAGTTGGCAGCGCAGTTATTCACAGCGCTGGAAGCAAGGTTGATGCCGATGCAGATGATGATCGGGCCGGTGACGATCGGCGGGAAGTAGCGCATGACCTTGCTCGGGCCGAAAGCACGGAACAGCAGGGAAATGACCACATAGATCAGGCCGGCAACCAGAACGCCGACGCCTGCATAGGGAATCCAGCCGGTTCCTGCCACACCCTGGCTTTCAGCCATGGTTCTCACAGCAGCATAGCCGCCGAGGAATGCGAAGGAGGAGCCCAGGAATGCAGGCACTTTGCCTCCGGTGATCAGATGGAACAGCAGTGTGCCCAGACCTGCCATGAGCAGGGTGGTGGCAACGTCAAGGCCGGTGAGCGTCGGAACCAGAACCGTCGCGCCGAACATGGCGAAAACGTGCTGGAAACCGAGCAGAGCGTACTTGCCTGCAGAGAGCTTCTTGGTGTTGGACATGATAATCTTCCTTTCTGTATCCTTTGTACCATAGGGAAGGAATGAATGATATTGATATCCGGCAGCGCCGGTTATCTTCGGTCAGTCAGGAGATGCTGTAGAGGGCGACATTGTCCTCCCCGTCCACCTCAGTCACTTTGACGCCCACGCGCTCCATATGCGATGTCGGAATGTTCTTTCCCACAAAGTCCGGACGGATCGGCAGTTCGCGGTGGCCGCGGTCTATGAGTGCCGCAAGGCGGATCGCGGAAGGGCGCCCGAGGTCCATGACCGCCTCCATGGCGGCCCTGGCCGTGCGGCCTGTAAAGAGCACATCATCCACCAGGACAATGATTTTGCCCGTCACCGTGCCCGGAATCTTGGTGCCCGACACGCTCGGGGCATCGGAAATCTCTGTCAGGTCATCCCGGTACATGGATATATCGACCTCACCGACTCCCACGCGAACGCCTTCATAGCGCTCAATCAGGTCGGCCAGACGCGCAGCGATCGGAATCCCCCGCCTGCGAATGCCCACCAGCACCACCTGATCAAGTGGTTCGAGCTGTTCGATCATTTCATGCGCCATCCTGGCCAGTGCCCTGTTCATGGAAGGGCCGTCCAGGATCTGTGCCTTGACTTCAGTTTCCAATCGTCCATCTCCTCAAGCCGCAAAAAAACGCCTTTCCCGCAGCAGAAAGGCGCACACATGCAAAGTATGTCCTGCCTTCTCAGCCTCACGGGACTGTATTAAAGGAACCAGGTTTACCGCGCGCAAGAATATCATATCTTTCTGCTTTTGTAAAGCAGTCTTTTCTGGTTTGTGTTTTTCCGGCCTGAACATGCACAGGATGCAATTTTTGTCAAGACCTTTTTTTCGTGCTTTTTCATCCCGAGTTTATCACATTTTCCAGGCAGATTTCACGGCTGAAATCGGCTCTGACTCATGATTTCTTTGCCTTCTTTGTGTCATGGTTCTTGACAGGAAGAATGATTTGTTCTATTCTTCCCATGCAAAGTGCAGAAAAAAAACAATCTGCTTTGCAAGGAGTCAATGGTATGCCACAAATTACGTTTCAGCCCATGATGGAAAGCCGCCCGATCCGCGACATCGCCTACGAAGTGCTCCGCCATGCCATCATTACCGGCGAAATCCCCGCAGGCGAACGGATTGTGGAAACAGAATATGCGTCCCGGCTGCATATCAGCCGCACACCCCTGCGCGAAGCGCTCCGGCGCCTTGAACGCGATGGTCTTGTTGAATATGAAATGCGCCGCGGTGTCATGGTGCGCGCGTTTACCCTTGAAGATGTCGAAGAGATCTATACCATCCGCAACGCGATGGAAATGCTCACGCTGCCGGCCATTATTGAAAACGCCACGCCGGAGGATATCGCCTCCCTGCGCCGGAAGCTCGCTGACATGGACCGACTGATTGCGGCCAATGATGTCGATACGCTCTCTCCCCTCACCCGCGCATTCCACGCCCAGCTGACGAGTCTTTGCCGCCAGAAGCGGATTCTCCGCGTGATTGACAGCCAGGATGAATACATCACCCGGTTCTCCGGCATGGCCATCCGCCAGGTCAGCAATCTCGCTGAATCGCACAAGGAGCATTATCAGCTGGTCGACTATGTCGAGAAGAAGGATCTCGAAGGCTTCCGCACCCTGATGGCGCATCATATTGACGACAGCAAACAGATGTGCCTCAAAGCGCTCAAAGAACAGTTCAAGGAGCAGAACCGCGCATGAGTTTCCTTCTGGCCAACTATCATACACATACGATGCGATGCCAGCACGCGTCCGGAGAAGATGCGGACTACGTCGAGGCAGCGCTCAAAGCAGGCTACCAGGTGCTGGGGTTTTCCGACCACAGCCCCTGGCCTTTTTCATCCGGCTATGTCAGTCCCATCCGCATGAGCGCCGACCGGCTCGATGACTACATCGCCTCCGTCCATGATCTGCAGAAAATGTACGATGGGCGCATCCGCATTCATCTCGGGCTGGAAGCGGAGTACTTTCCCCGCTATCATGACTGGCTCGAGCGGATGCGCGATCGCGGCATTTCCTATTTCATTCTTGGACAGCACTATGCGGACAGCGAGGAGGACACGCCTTACACGGGCAATGAATGCGTCACGGCGGACGGTGTGCGACGGTACGCCGAGTCCACAGTCCGCGCCATCCGGACCGGCCTGTTTGCCTACCTTGCGCATCCGGACCTCTTTATGCGGCACCGGACGGATGAACAGTTTGATGCGGTGTGCGGTGAGGCATCTGACATGATCTGTCAGGCCTGCCTTGAAATGCATCTCCCCATCGAATACAATCTTCTGGGGCTCCGCTATCAGCTGGAAGGCCGCAGCCGCGGCTATCCCTCCACCCCGTTCTGGGAGCGGGCGAAAAAGTACGGGAACACCGTGATCCTCGGCGTGGACGCCCATGCGCCTGCCCACCTCGACGGTCCGGACATCCGTGCGCTCGCCCTTGAGCGTCTCCATACCCTCGGCTATCCCGTGATTGACCGCCTGCCCATGGATCAAGATTACTAATCAGGAGGTAACCTCTATGCAGACACGCTGGGATCTTTCCTATCTCTATTCCGGGTTTGACGACCCCGCCTTCACATCCGACCTCAATGCGCTGAAAAGCAGCATTGAAGAGGCACGCACAGCCCTGGCATCCGCAGACGATGACCGGGCGTTCATCAAAGCTTTCATTACTGAGAATGAGGCCATTTCCTGCCTGACGGAGAAGCTGTTCTCCTACTGCGAGCTCACGCTGAGCGCGGACGCATCCAATGCGCAGGCGGAAAAGTATCTGGATCAGGTGATGCTGCTCTCCAATGACATCTCCCTGCTCTCCTCTTCTGTCGTGCGCCGCCTGGGCAATATGCAGAACCTGGAGGAAATCCTCGCTTCCCTTCCCGAAGCCGCACCCTGCGCCTTTGCGCTGCGCGAGATGGCCGAAGAAGCGCGCCACTCCATCCCGGAAGCCATTGAGCCCTGGATCCTCAAGATGCAGCTCTCCGGCGGCGGCGCTTTCTCCATGCTCCGCAACAAGCTCGATGCCACGCACCTTGTGGAGTACCGCGGGGAATCCCTGCCGCTCTCCTCCGTCCGCGGTCTGGCCTATTCCCCGGATGAAAGTGTCCGGAAGGATGCGTATGAGGCGGAAATCACGAGCTACAGCAAGATGGAAATCCCCATGGCTTCCTGTCTCAATTCCATCAAGATGGAAGCCCGGACCCTCTCCGAGCTCAAGGGATATCCGTCGGTTCTCGACATGACCCTCGCTGAGTCCCGCATGGACCGGGAAACCCTCGACGCCATGTGGACCGCCGTGCGCGAGGCGCTGCCGGACTTCCGCCGGTACCTGCTCGCCAAGGCGCGTCTCCTCGGCCACAAAAATGGTCTGCCGTTCTTCGATCTGTTCGCGCCGGTTGGTAAGAGCCGGACCTACACGCTGGAAGAAGCGCATGACCTCCTGCTCCGGGAGATGGGCAAGTTTACGCCGAAGATGGCTGAGTTTATGGACCACGCCTTCCAGGCCGGCTGGATCGATGTCTATCCGCGCGCCGGAAAAAGCGGCGGTGCATTCTGCGCCGGTGTGCACAGTTTTGACCGCAGTCTGGTGCTGACCAACTTCCAGGGCAGCTTCTCGGATGTCTCAACACTCGCCCACGAGCTCGGGCATGCCTGGCACAACCGCTGTCTGGCCGGACTGCCCTATCTGATGATCGACACGCCGATGCCGCTGGCAGAGACCGCCTCCATCTTTAACGAGACCATGCTCTCCTACCAGGTGCTCTCCTCCTGCTCACCAGAAGAGGAACTCCATCTGCTGGAAAACGGGCTCATGGAAGCCACGCAGACCGTCGTCGACATCTACAGCCGTTTCCTGTTTGAATCCGAAGTCATCCAGACGCGTGCGGACCATGCCATGACCCCGGATGAACTGAAGGATGCCATGCTGCGTGCGCAGGACGCCTCCTACGGCGAAGGCCTGGATCCTGCCTTCCGTCATCCTTACATGTGGGCCTGCAAGAGCCATTACTACTCTTCCGGACTCAATTTCTACAATTTCCCCTATGCCTTCGGCCTGCTCTTCGGCAAGGGTGTCTTTGCCCGCTATCTCAAGGAAGGCAGCGCCTTTGTGGACACCTACTGCCAGCTGCTCCGCTCCTGCGGTTCCGCACCGGTCGCGGAAGTGGCCGCGAGCGTCGGCATCGATGTCCATTCCGTCGATTTCTGGCGCGAGAGCCTTTCCATGATCCGCCGCGATATCGACCGCTTCTGTGCGCTGTGCGAATAATCCGCCATAAAGGCACAAAAAAAGAACTGCTTGCGCAGTTCTTTTTTTGTGTTTGATTCTATCCTCAGCCAAGCATCCACAGGACCAGAGAAAGCACGACGAACACAGCGGCGGAAATCTTGGTGCCCAGTTCGAGTTTGCTCTCAATGGCAGCTGCCTTTGTCTTCGTCATATTTGCAGTTACTTCGCCTGCGATGGTGCCAAGGCCCTGAGCCTTGCTGGACTGCAGGAGAACTGTAACAATCATGAACAATGCAGAAAGAATAACCAGGATAGAAAGGACAATTGTCATAGTGTACAACCCCCTAAAAGATGTCCGTGAAATAGTATCACAGACCGGCGTAAAACGCAAGGCTTTTCTTTACTGCGGCTGTTTTCCGATATAGGCAAGGATGCCGCCGTCCACATACAGGATGTGGCCGTTGACGAAATTGGAGGCATCGCTGGCGAGGAAAACGGCAGGTCCGCCCAGGTCTTCCGCTTCGCCCCATCTGCCGGCCGGCGTCTTGGCGCGAATGAAGGAATCGAAGGGGTGCATGGAACCGTCGGGCTGCTTTTCACGCAGTGGTGCGGTCTGGGGCGTGGCGATATAGCCCGGTCCAATGCCGTTGCACTGAATGTTGTACTCGCCGTATTCAGAGCAGATGTTTTTGGTGAGCATTTTCAGGCCGCCCTTGGCAGCTGCATAGGCGGAAACGGTCTCACGACCCAGTTCGCTCATCATGGAGCAGATGTTGATGATCTTGCCATGGCCCTTCTTGATCATGGAAGGAATGACTGCCTTGGAGACGATGAAGGGAGCGTTCAGGTCAACATCAACAACCTGACGGAACTGGTCAGCGGTCATCTCGCACATCGGGATGCGCTTGATGATGCCGGCATTGTTGACGAGGATATCGATGACGCCGACTTCCTCTTCAATCTTTGCGACCATGGCCTGCACCTGGTCTTCCTTGGTGACGTCGCAGACATAGCCGTGTGCCTGGATGCCCTTTTCAGCATAGGCCTTGATGCCCAGGTCCACTTTTTCCTGATTGATGTCATTGAAGACGATCGTGGCACCTGCTTCATGCATGGCGTTGGCGATGGCAAAACCGATGCCGTAGCTCGCACCGGTGATCAGAGCGACTTTACCTTCGAGAGAAAAAGGATTCTTCATGTTCTGTTCCTCCATTCCATTTTTACACTGAAAATATTACATCAGATCCTGCATGCGGATGCCGTCCATGTCGTCAAAGTCCTGGTTCTCGCCGCACATGCCCCAGATAAAGGTGTAGGCGCGGGTTCCGACACCGGAGTGGATGGACCAGGAAGGTGAAATTACAGCCTGTTCATTGCGCATGATGATATGGCGCGTCTGCTGGCCTTCGCCCATCATATGCACCACAAACGCATCTTCCGGCATATCGAAGTACAGATAGACTTCCATGCGGCGGTCATGCGTATGGCAGGGCATGGTGTTCCACACACTGCCCGGATTGAGCGTGGTCATGCCCATCACCAGCTGGCAGGACTTGACCTGACCGGGAAGGATATACTTCCGGATCGTGCGGGAATTGGCATCCTCCTGGCTGCCGAGTTCCTGATGCACACAGTCCTCGGGACGGATGTACACCGTAGGATAAGCGGTATGTGCCGGGCAGGAATTGAAATAAAAGTGTGCAGGACATGCCGGATCCTTGGAGGCAAGGGAAATTTCCCGGCTCCCTCTCCCGACATACAGACCGTCGCGCGTACGCAGCGTGTAGACGGTGCCGTCCACGGTGACCGTGCCCTCACCGCCGATATTGATGATGCCCAGCTCACGGCGTTCCAGGAAATACTCCGCGCGGAGCTCGTCTCCTGCATCGAGTGTCAGTACTTTGTCCACCGGTACTGCGCCGCCTGTAATGATTCGGTCAATGTGGCTGTACACCATCTTGACATAATCCTTCTGAAACAGGTCATCAATCAGAAACTCACTGCGCAGCCGTTCCGTGTCATAGGTTCTGACATCGCGGGGTGAGCAGGCTGTCCGCAATTCCATAGCCATTCCTCCTGTCATTCATTGGGTCTTCATAGACCGATAAACATACCTAATATATTGTATCGCATCCGAAACTGTTTGAAAAGGGTTATTTTGCACCGTTCAGTCTATGGCAAGGAAATTCTTCAGCTTATTCCGGTTGCCTCTCAGGTTGGGGACAATGACGGACATCCCGCCGATGACCTGCGAATGATAGCCTCCGGCCGAAGGAATGGTCATGGTGGAAATCTCCGCATTCTGGCAGCGGATGGCCATCGGGATCAGGCGCAGCACATCGCCTGCGGAGAGGTCCGTCGCCACCGCGTCCAGATTTTCCGTGACGACCTTCGTGATCTCGGCAAACGTCAGCTGCATGACCTTGTGGAACCCGGCCTCGATCACCTTTCTCTGCCGCTCCGTGCGCGCAAAGTCGTTGTCGATCTTGCGGATTCTGGCATAGCACAGCGCCTGCTTTCCGGTCAGGTGGGTCTTCTCTCCCCACTCCCAGAGCAGCTGGTCCTCCTCGCGGTCGCCTGTATAGGTATTGTAGAAACGCAGAATGCTGTTGACCTGCTTCTGTTCCGCTTCGGAGACATCCACGTCAATCCCGCCGATCGCATCGATGAGACGGATCAGCCGGGCAAAATTGACTTCCATATAGGCATCCGCCTCGACGCCGAACACGCTGCGCAGCGTTTTTCTCAGCAGGCGGTCACCGCCCCAGATATAGGCGGCATTGAGACGGTTGGCGGACCGCCCGGGGATGTTCACATACATATCCCTGAGGAAGGAAACCATCTTAATGGTTTTGCGGTCGGCGTTGATCTGCACGAGAATGGTCGTGTCCGCCCGGCCGCGCTTGTCCTCCTCATAGGAATCCGACCCGATCAGAAGAAGGGTGTAGACATCGGTGTCCGCGATGGAGGAATCCTCGGGGATCACCAGAAAATCCGTTTCGTCCTGTTCCGCGAGCACTTTCAGGAGTTCCTCTTCCGTCATGGGCTGAAGGTCTTCCGCATTCTCCTGAGCAAAACTGTCGTTGAGATCCAGGTCGGAGAACCAGTCATCATCCAGATCCAGAAGGCCGGCATCCTCCGCCGCAGCGGGTTCCGTCACGGTTTCCTCCGTCACGGTCTCCTCCGGTACCGCTTCCTCCAGGACCGTCTCCTCTTCCTCGAGCTCCCAGATGACGTCCTCCGCGCCTGCACATGTGCAGGTGCAGAGCATGACCAGGATCAGAATCCATGCTGTCCACTGTTTCAAGTGTTCTTTTCTCCTTTGCAAGTAAGTTGTGAGGCTGTCTTCAGCAGTGCTTCCCGCTCATTGGGGAGGTCACCGGCAATCACCCGGTCAAGGAGTGCGTTGAGCACATTCCCGACCGTCTTCCCCGCAGGGATGCCGTGATCAATCAGGCCCCGGCCGTTCACTGCAAGATCCCGCAGGGTCACGCATGGATGCTGTGCGACCAGTTCCTGCAGTTTCTGCAGCCGCAGGGCATGTGCACGTTCCACATGCTCGCGGTCAAACGTTCCCTTGCTCAGCGCATCCGCCCGCTGCACTTCCATGAGCTGCATGAGCGTTTCCTCGCCGTAAGCGGCCAGGCGCCGACGGAGCATTTTCTCATTCTCCTCCAGAGGGAGATCATGATCCCTGACCAGTACCAGGACCCGGTCCCTTGTCCTGTTGTCCACCCGCATCCGTTCCATGGCGGAGGCGACAAGCTTCACGGAAATCTCGGCATGGCCGTAAGCATGTCCGATCCCCCGTTCGTCCACGGTAAAGGCTTTGGGCTTTCCTGCATCATGAAAGAGCATGGTCAGCCGGAGCACCGTTTCCGGGGGCACTTCTGCCACAGAACGGGCCAGGTGTTCGTAGACCGTAAAATGATGATACGGATTGTGCTGAAGGAAACCGACCGAGGCCTCCAGTTCCGGGAAGATACTGCAGATCACCTCGGGATATCCCATCAGAATCTCACGCACGCCCTGCCCGCACAGGAGTTTCTGCACTTCCTGCCAGATCCGCTCGGAAGCTACATGAGACAGCGTCTCATACAGAAGACGAATCGCACGGTCTGTTTCTTCCTCTATATTAAAGGCATAGACAGAGGCAAAGCGCAGGGCGCGCAGGATTCTCAGTGCATCCTCATCAAAGCGCTTCTCAGCAGCCCCAACGCACCGGATCACCCGGGCCTCGAGATCCTCCCGTCCCCCGAAAAAGTCCTTCAGGCCTTCCTCCGGGTGATAGGCCATCGCATTGATCGTAAAATCGCGTCGTGCGAGATCTTCCTTCAGACTCCGCACAAACCGGACCGAGTCCGGATGACGATGATCTGTATAGACGCCGTCCGCACGGTAGGTTGTCACTTCATAGGGCACATGGTCCACAACCACCGTCACCGTGCCGTGCTGCAGCCCGGTCTCCACAATCCGGCTGGAGGGCATGTCCGAAAACGCACGCTCCACCTCCGCGGGCTCCGCCGATGTGCAGATATCCCAGTCTTTGGGTTCCCTGCCCAGCAGTGTATCCCGCACACAGCCGCCGACCGCATAGGCTTCATACCCCTGTGCATTGAGCCGGCCGATGACCTGTGCAGCCGCTTCGGGGAGCCTGAAAAGAACATCCTTCATTCCATCACCTTCACCTGTCTATTGTACCATGATTTTGGGTTCTCTCAACGCACCGTCCCGCAAAAGCATCATGTTTGATTCCTGCTGTTTGTGCATTATGTAGAATTTAGCCATCTTTTTATGTCTTTATTGCACGAATTTACTGTTTTTTGATTGTTTTGAGCCTGTTCAGCCCCGAAAAATACCGTTTGGAGTGCCGGCTGAGACGCTTTTTTTCCAGCAAAACAGGCGATTTTTTGCTTTACAATTTCAGCTGTTCATGGTAGTATTTCTTGGTTACCATTTCGCTTGACCAATGGGCGGCTGATTGCGCTTCTCCTGCGCGTGTTCCACTGGTCAAACGGTTCAGATGGTACGCACCGGAGTCCGTGTCCCTTCCAATTGTCATGGATTCTGATGCGCCGCGCACCTGCTTTCACCAGGGGACGGCAGACAGACAGATCGTCGCATTCGCGGGGAGGGTTGCCCTGCCAACGCAGATGACTGTTTCCTTCCCAGGACAGTCAAGGGGACTGTCCAGTAGTATTTGGAGGTGTTTTACACACATGGCACGCATTGCGGGCGTTGACCTGCCCAGAGAAAAGCGCGTGGAGATTGGCCTGACCTACATTTACGGTATCGGTCTGACCACTTCCCAGAAGATGCTCGCTGATGTTGGGATTAATCCTGACACGCGGGTAAAGGATCTCTCCGAGACCGAAATCAGCAAGCTGCGTGACTACATCGAGCATAACCTGCATGTTGAGGGCGATCTCCGTCGTGAAGTCTCCCTGAACATCAAGCGCCTGACTGAAATCGGCTGCTATCGTGGTGTCCGTCATCGCCGTGGTCTTCCTGTCCGCGGTCAGAACACCAAACAGAATGCTCGTACCCGCAAGGGTCCCAAGCGCACCATTGCAGGCAAGAAGAAAGCCACAAAGTAATTTACGTATAGCCCGATAAAACGGGCACGGAGGGATGATACATGGCACCCAAGCAGGCCAAAATGAAGAAGGCTGTGCGCAAGCGCAAGGAGCGCAAGCTTGTGGAGCGCGGCACGGCCCATATCACTTCTTCTTTCAATAATACAATTGTCACTATTACCGATACTCAGGGCAATGCTCTGTCCTGGGCTTCTGCCGGCGGACTCGGTTTCCGTGGCAGCAAGAAGTCCACTCCCTTTGCCGCTCAGATGGCTGCCGAAACGGCTGCCAAAGCCGCTATGGAATACGGCCTTAAGTCTGTGGAGGTTTTCGTCAAGGGTCCTGGCTCCGGCCGTGAAGCAGCTATCCGTTCTCTGCAGGCTGCTGGTCTGGACGTCAACATGATCAAGGACGTTACACCTATTCCCCACAACGGCTGCCGCCCGCCAAAGCGTCGTCGCGTTTAAAGGTTTTGAAGGAGGACTACGAACATGGCAACCAATAAGCAGCCGATCGCCAAGAAGTGCCGGAGTTTCGACGTATCTCCGGCCGTCATGGGATACGGCAATAAGAAATCGACCCGTAACCCCGGCGGCAACCGTCGCAAGAAGGTTTCTGAATACGGGGCTCAGCTGAAGGAAAAGCAGAAGGTCAAGTTCGTCTACGGTGTTCAGGAAAAGCAGTTCCACCGCTATTACCTGAAGGCCACCAACATGAAGGGTGTTACCGGCGACAACATGCTCCGTCTCCTTGAACTTCGTCTGGACAATGTTGTTTATCGTCTTGGTCTTGCCAAGACCCGCCGCATGGCCCGTCAGATTGTTGTCCATGGACACATCCGCGTGAATGGCCAGAAGGTGGATATCCCGTCCTACTCTGTGAAGGTTGGCGACGTGATCACGCTTCGTCCCCGCAGTGCTGAGATGGATATGTTCAAGACCCTGCGCGAAGGCACCACCGTGCTGACGCCCAAGTGGCTTGCGTTTGATGCCCCGAACCTCACCGGTAATGTGAATGCTCTTCCTGCACGCGAAGATATCGACATGCAGATCCAGGAGAACATGATCGTCGAATATTACTCCCGTTAAGTCTGCGATGCAGCCTGACAGGAGACGCAATCTGCTGACAGCATGGATTGTCAGGCAGCAAACCATCGAAGACCCCATTGAGGAGGATAAGCGTAATGACCGGAGAATTCGAACAGGCTCGCATCGAATGTGTGGAAGCCAAAGAGAACTACGGCAAGTTTGTTGTAGAACCGCTCGAGCGTGGGTTTGGACAGACCCTGGGCAACGCCCTGCGTCGCGTCCTGCTCTCTTCCCTTCCCGGTGCTGCATTCTCATCCGTGCACATCGAAGGTGTGCAGCATGAGTTTTCCACGGTGCCCGGCGTCAAGGAAGATGTTTCTGAGCTGATTCTCAACCTCAAGGGCATGGCAATCAAGCTGTACAATGAAGATGAGACCCCCAAGACTGTCACTGTCGATGCAAAGGGTCCCTGTGTTCTCACCGGGGCTGACATCGTCACCGATCAGGATGTGGAAGTCATCTCTCAGAACATGCATCTTGCCACTCTCAATGAGGATGCACATCTTCAGATGCAGATGACCGTCGGCCACGGCCACGGTTATGTAAGCGCTGATAAGAACAAGACACCCACCATGCCTATCGGAGTGATTCCGATCGACTCGATTTTCACCCCCATTCGGAAGGTGAATTACACAGTTGAAGATACGCGTGTTGGGCAGATGACCGACTTTGACAAGCTCACGCTGGAAATCTGGACCAACGGCACCATGAAGCCTGAAGAGGCGATCAGCTGTGCCGCCAAGATTCTCACTGAGCACCTTCAGCTCTTTGTTTCCCTCACCGATCAGGTTATCATTCCTCCGGCACCGCCTGTTGTGGATGACAACAACAAGGACAAGGTCCTTGAAATGACCATTGAGGAACTGGATCTGTCTGTCAGAGCCTATAACTGCCTGAAGCGCGCCAACATCAACACGGTGGCTGAACTTGTGACACGCAATCAGGAAGATATGATGAAGGTTCGCAACCTTGGCCGCAAGAGTCTCGAAGAAGTCGAACAGAAACTTCAGGGACTCGGCCTGGGCCTCAAGCCGAACGAAGAATAACGCGGTTGTCCAAAATGCAGATTTCTGCATAACCCGTGTAAGGAGGAAAACACCCCATGGCACATCAACGTAAGCTGGGTCGCGTTGCTAGTCAGCGTAAGGCTCTGCTCCGTAATCAGGTGACGAATCTCATCTGGTATGGCCGCATTGAGACGACCGAAGCCAAGGCGAAGGAAGTTCGCAGCATGGCTGAGCATCTCATTACACTGGCTATCCGTGAATGTGATAACAATGTAAACGTTACCAAGGAAACCCATAACGACAAGGGCCAGCTGGTTACGCTGGACGTCGTTAATGATGCTCCCTCCAAGCTGCATGCACGCCGTATGATCATGGCGTACCTCTACGACCTGAAGGAGCCGAAGAAGGCAGACGAGAACAAGGCTGAATACAAAGAGCGCACCAAGGACAACAAGCATCCTGTGGTCGAAAAGCTCTTCCGTGAAATCGGCCCGAAGTACAAGGCTCTGAATGCTGAAAAGCAGCAGAGCGGCGGCTATACCCGCATTTACAAGGTTGGCCCGCGCCGTGGTGATGGTGCAGAAATGGTCATCCTGGAGCTCGTGTAAGAAACACGTTTCGCACATATACTGACACATCAAAGCAAATAAAAGCTGCGGTCTGAGCACACAGACCGCAGCTTTTAATTTCCTTTCATTTTCCTTTTCCGGGAGAGCATTATTTCTTCTTCATCAGTGCATTCTGTTCGTCCATCAGCCGGCGCATTTCCTTTTCACATTCCCTGACCACACGCACACGTTCCTCTTCCTCATTCTCCGCTTTCGGATTATAGACGACCTCGTGGCCAAAGGACAGCGTGCGTGTTGCCTTGTGCGCGTACATCGGCATGAAACGGCATGCTTTGCGCGTGCGTTTGTAATAGATGGTGGCCAGCATCATGAAGCCTTCAAACAGTGTGCCCAGGCCTTCATGCTCATAGCCGTGATCCTGGCCTTCTGCATTCGGGTTCTCAGGGAAGATCAGAATGTTGTCCCCTGCCTGCATGGCTTCAACCGTTGCACGGAACGTCTTGATCAGCTCCATGGGATGATCGCGATAGACCGGAATGACCTCGAGCTGCCGCATGCACCACATGGACAATCGGCCGACAAAATGCCCGATCTTCTGTTTCCATGTGTCCGGGATTTTCCAGTCAGCCAGGTCATACCGGCAGAAATACTCGGAGAATTCCTCCACATCCGTGCAGACCTCAGAAATCACCCATGGACGCATGGGAACCGGGAAGCAGGCTGCGCAGGCCAGCGGACCATAGATATCTCCATGATTGCACAGGAAGACCAGCGGATTGTCGTCATCGAGGCGGATGTTTTCACGGCCCTTGATCTTATGCGGCATGATGATTCGGATGATAAACTTGACAAACGCTGTGCCAAAGGGCTGACGGTGTTCCTGCATGACCAGCTGTTCAATCTGGCTCTGCAGCGCCTTGTTGGTTTTTCCCTCGTCGCGCAGATGCAGAAAGCGGTCCAGCTTATCGATATTGCCCTCGGAGAGCGGGAAGCGGAATGCGCAGACAATAGAGATCACGACCATGATCAGGGCCGGCACGAAGAGTGCCGGGTGAATCTGGATCTCCGTGCTCATGCCTCCCCTGCCGCCGACTGTAAACAGGATGGCAATGATGATCAGGGAAATCATATTGCCCATCAGCCGTGACAGTTCAATATTCGCCTCACGCACAAGAAGCATGCTGGAGCGCTGCATGCCTGCAGCCGTATACTTCGCGACGCTGTCCATGGATTCTTCCATGCGGTTCATGGCAATCACGGTCAGTGTGGCTCCGGCCGTCATCAGGCACAGGCACATATACATGCTCAGATGCGAGATGTCTGCCTCCCGAATCACGGACCGGAAGGAATTCAGGGCTGAAAACCACAACAGCAGGCCGAAGAGCATGACGTAAGTCGCATTGGCCTGGCGCTGCTTTTTCTTCATTCTGTACCGCAGCACACGCTCTGTAATCTCTCGGGTCACCAGGGCCGTGGCCACGGCGAGTCCCATCTGGATCAGCATATTCTTCCCGACCAGGAGAACATTGGTGTACATCAGGACCACGGAAACGACCAGCGCGATGACCACCGCGGTGGACAGCGCCTGGTAGGTTCTGAAGGCATTGGCCTTGCCGAGCATATCCTGGACTTCGGTGATCTCTTTGACTGTCTGCTCGGAGATTTCGTAATCATTCCTCGAGCGCACATCCAGGATCTGAGTATACAGTGCCAGCGCGTCTGCAATCCCATAGGCTGCAAACATCGTCCACGCGCGCGGGCCTTCCAGGTTGTACAGGAAGTCCCAGAGCACGGCGAGCGCCGGGAAAATATGCGCACAGGCGAGGAAAACACAGAACCAGACAAGCCGCAGGCCGCGTGCCCGCATGTGAATCAGACGCCGGGCCACTTCATCCCGCAGCAGCATGGCCAGAACAATGACAAGAACGGTCCAGAGCTGGAAGGAAGACAGGCGCATCGGGTAAATCACCAGCAGGAACAGGCTCATGAGCATCAGCAGGATCAGAATGACCCGCCGCCATCTGCGCAGGGATCGTGGCAGAAGATTGGACGCAGGTCCGATTGCAGCAGAAAAAAACTCTGATGAAACCTGACCGCACATATACATGGCACCGCCGAAAATCGGTATGCTAGTCAGTTCATTGGAGGCTAAGAGGCAATATATATATGCATACAGACTGCTGATGCCAATCATCAGACTTCTGGCTGAAGGTGACGGAAGATTCTTTCTGTCCATGAAAATCCCTTTCCTATCAACATTACAAGTGATTGTAACATATCAAAAGAAATGTGGCAACTTGTCTCCGGCCGCTCCTTGCTTTTCCTGTCCCCGGCAATTGCCTTCCTGAGAAGACTGTGCTATCATTCCATCAATCCTTTTGTTTGGAGGCTGTGGAATGTATACGCAAAGTGAACTGGATCAACTCAATGATGATCTGCGCAAGCGCTGGATTATATATGCCATCCCTGCACTTCTCCTCCTCGCGCTTCAGGTCTATTCCCTGACCTTGCGCATCGAGCCCCTGACCATCGCGCTTGCCATCCTGGTCTGCTTCTGGTCGGTTTTCTATATCAGCCTGCAGATCCTTCCTGTCATCCGCTACAGAACGCATGTGTACAGCGTGCTGCACGGCATCACGCATACGGTTCGCGCTGTTTTTGATCACCTGGATCTGGATGATTCCCTGGTGGACGGCGTCAATTACCGGGCCATGCATGTCCTGTGCCAGGATGAAAAAGGCGATGATTACGAGCGTCTGTTCTATTGGGACCTGCAGAAGCCTCTCCCTGCTTATGAAAAGGGTCAGGCGCTGGAGATCACCTATCATGACCGTGAGATTGCAGACATCCGCACAGTCTGAGCACATTGCCATTGAAAGCAAAACACCTGAACGTCTTTCAGCGCAGTTCAGAAAGACGTTCAGGTGTTCTTTTTGTCTCGCTGCGGCGTGCCGCCCGGTTTCACAGAATCTGTTCCAGCCCCCACAGCACCAGCAGGTGCAGCGGATAGAGCAGATAGCCAAGGATTTTCGGCATACGGATGTTTTCCATCGGAAACAGCATCAGAGGGAGTGCAAGCAATGCCATGGCCTGCAGGCGGAAGAAGGGAGAAAGGATGTTTCCCACGGCCGGCAGACTCAGGAGCGGCTTGAGCGGGAGGCCAAAGATCGATGAAACAGCGCTGGATGTGCTTCCCCAGAAAAGGCAGTAGGCAATCATGACGGCGGCCAGCGCACGCCGGCTGTCCCGTGCAGCATACAGGAGAAAGACCAGCAGAACACCTTTCCAGCCATAGTCAGCATGCGTGAGCACCGCGAGGGCCATCACTGCAGGCGGTGCCCAAATATGGCTCCCCCACTTCTTTTCCCTGAGTCCCCAGAGGCCGAGCACGGCAAGAAACAGTGTCAAAAATACGCTCGGTTCCTGCCAGGTATGGTTCAGCGCCGCCATATACAGGGGCTGTGATATCACACCGGTCAGCAGAATTCGCAGCAGATAACGGGGCATGCTGCCCGTGTATTCGCATCCCACCACCAGAGCCCAGCAGTAGAGCGGAAATGCAATTCTGCCCAGCATCCGCATTTCCGGCACATTGGGAAACAGCATTTTCCCTGAATGATCAATCATCATAAAGACAAGCGCAATCCATTTGATTGTCCCTGTCGCTGTATTTCCGGCAAGCCCGGCTTTCTTTTCCATGCCTTTCTGTCCTCCTTCGGGTGCATTGAGTATATCATAATTTGCTGCGTTCTTTCTTCCGGAACAGAAAAAATACGTTGCGCTGCTCCGTTTCAGGCATCCTTCATAGCCTTTTCACCTGGACTTCACTCACGCCTGATAGAATCCTGACAGTTCCTTCCAGGAGGTGATGGAAATGCCCTTCTTCCGACGTATCTTCATCAGTGCCGCAGCGGCACTCGCGCTGATTCTGGTGACAGCCAGTCTGCTCATGTTCCTGCTTCCCAAATCTGCCACGGCGCTCCCGGACTGTTCCGAAGACATCGGGCTGCTCTTTGCAGAGAATGCACATCCCCTGGATGTGCTGGCCGTGATCGACCATTCCCCGGCCAGCCGGAGCGGCATTCAGCCGGGCGACCGGATTTCCTCGGTAAACGGGCGCTCCGTGACTTCCATTGAAGAGCTGGATACCATCATTCAGGAAAGCACCGAAAGTTCCGGACATTTGTCCGTCACTGTGATGCGCGGCCTTCAGCAGATTGATCTGACCCTTCATCTGAAAAAAAGCTGTCTGGCCGCACTCTTCTGATCTCAGGACTGCCGGTGCGAGGGCAGGAAACCAAGATTGATTTCCCGGCTCTTTTTTAGTAAAATTTCTTATTGGTTACAGTTTCAGATGCAAAAGCAAGTCGATGGACTGTTTGGAGGGATTGCGAAATGAAGCTCCTGATCGTGGATGATGAAAAGGGCATACGCGACCTGATTCGCAAATATGCCCTGTTCGAAGGATATGAAGTCGAAGAGGCTGAAAACGGCATGGAGGCGGTCGAAATGTGCCGCTCCCACAGCTATGATCTGATTATCATGGACGTCATGATGCCGGAACTCGACGGGTTTTCTGCTGTCCGTGAAATCCGCAAGGATAAGACAACCCCTGTCATTATGCTCTCCGCCCGCGGTGAGGAATATGACCGGATTCATGGCTTCGAATCGGGTGTGGATGATTATGTCGTCAAGCCCTTCTCTCCCCGTGAACTCCTCATGCGCGTCAATGCTGTCCTGAAGCGTTCCGGTGCAGCAGAAAGCACCGCTCAGAAGGATCAGATCCGCATCGGTGAGGGCATGGTTATCGACTGCACCGCCCATCAGGTCACCATTCATGACATTCCCCTCAATCTCAGTCCCAAGGAATACGATCTCCTTTACTATCTTGCCAGAAACCGCGGCATTGCGCTGACCCGTGAAAAGCTCCTCTCTGAAGTCTGGGGCTATGATTTCTACGGCGATGACCGCACGCTGGATACACACATCAAGCTGCTGAGAAAAGAGCTCGGCGAGTATGCCAACCGCATCACGACGCTCAGAGGAGTGGGATATCGTTTTGAAAAAGACTGATTCTTCCTCAACATTCAGGAAAGCGCCGGGAATCCGCAGCCGCATCATCATCTATCTCTCGCTGTTTGTGGCCTTCATTCTTCTGCTGCTGTGGATGTTCCAGATCGTCTTTCTCGATGACTTTTACCGTGGATTTAAGAGCCGGCAGGTGGAGGATGCGGCTGAGATGATCCTCCAGAACCTGGAACAGGACAGCGAGGATCTGTCCTCATCCGCGGGCATCATTGCTGAGCATTATGACGTCTGCATTCTTCTGCTGGACAGCAATGCCAATGTTCTGCTCTCGGCCGAGGGCACCCGGAACTGTCTGATCCACAGACTGTCCTCGCGCGCACTGGCCTGGTGGTGCGACAAAGCAAGCGAGGACGGAACCGCCTCCATGGAGCTCTTCCGCATGCAGTCGATCCCTTCCGGCCCTGCAGGCTCTCTCGTGGACGGTACCGGCACAGAAGTCATGTCGCCGCCTTCCAAAGTCTCCTTTCAGCCGTCTGACCAGCCCAATGTGTCTCCCCTCCCGGTCCAGACAGAGACTTCCAACGGGAAATACAACAAGCGGGACCATCGTATCCGGCTCATGGATCAGTCTGAAATACAGAGCCTTCTGTACGCGAGAAAAGTGCATCTTTCCGATGGCACAGAGGCTACCCTGCTTCTGAACACACAGATCAATCCGGTGATCTCAACGGTATCCGCTCTGCGTTCTCAGCTGGGCGTCATTACCGTGGTGGTCATCATTCTGGCAGGCCTTGTCGCATTCCTGCTCACCAGCCATGTTTCCAAGCCCATCATTGAAACCAATACGGCTGCCAAAGAGCTCTCCCACGCACACTACACCAAACCGCCGCACAGCAATAAATACCGCGAGATTGCTGAGCTCAATGAAACGCTTGTACACGCCGCCGATGACCTCGGAAAAGTCGAAGCCCTGCAGCACGAGCTGATCGCCAACATTTCGCATGATCTGCGCACACCGCTGACCATGATCGGAGGATATGCCGAAGTCATGCGGGATCTGCCTTCCGAGAATACGCCTGAGAACATGCAGATGATCATTGATGAGACCTCCAGGCTTTCCACTCTGGTCAATGAACTGCTGGATTTCAGTCGTATGCAGGCAAGCGGCCTGAAGCTCAATCCTTCCGATTTCTGCCTGACGGACGCGGTGGACAGCACCGTGAAGCGCGTCGGCAAACTGACAGAAAAAGATGGGTACACCATCCTCTTTGAATATGACACCCCCGTTTTTGTCACAGCAGACAGCATGCGCATCAGCCAGGTGGTCTACAATCTGATCGGCAACGCGCTGACCTACACCGGCCCTGACAAGCGGGTCACGGTGCGCCAGTCCGTTCACGACGGCTATGCCCACATCGACATCACAGATACCGGTAAAGGGATTGCCCCTGACGAACTGGACCTGATCTGGAACCGCTACTACCGCACCAAGGAAACACACAAGCGGGCCATTATCGGTTCAGGTCTTGGGCTGAACATTGTCCAGTCGATCCTGAAAGAACACAATGTGCCTTACGGTGTTTCCAGTGAACTCGACAAAGGCACTACGTTCTGGTTTGAGCTTCCCCTTGCAAAATCACACATTTCCGATGAGAATCCCCGCTGATGCGGGGATTTTCCCGTTATTTGCACCGTGCGCCAAAGCTGATATAATAGATGCTGATTTTTCTCAAAGGTCGTGATCTGCCCTTGCAAAAGAAACCCCGGATGGCCGGATTCGGCCGCTTGAGTACCAATCTTCTGATTTCCATGATTTTCCTGATCATTATCCTGCTGGGAACCATGCTCCTTCTTCTCCCTGCGGCATCGCGAAACGGGACGTCCTGCGGCTGGATCACTGCCCTGTTTACAGCCACATCTGCCACCTGTGTTACTGGTCTTTCCCTGGTGGACACCTACACGCAGTGGAGCCCGTTCGGCCAGGTCGTCCTTGCGTGTCTCATTGAGATCGGCGGCCTTGGCTTCATGTCCATCGCCAGTATCCTGATCCTGCTTTTCCGCGGACAGGTCGGTATGAAGCAGCAGATGCTCATCGCGCAGTCCTTTGGAACCTCTGACATGCAGGACATTGTCAAGATGCAGAAGTGGATGCTCAAGATGTGCCTGGTGATTCAGTTCGCCGGCATGGTGCTCCTCACCGCACGTTTTTCTTTCCAGTATCCTTTTGACATGTCAATACGGCTCGGGCTCTTCCATTCGATCAGCGCATTCTGCAATGCCGGGTTTGATATCCTGGGCTTCCGTCTGCCCGGGAGCAGTGTCGGGACGTATGCAACAGACCCCTTTGTTCTCCTGCCGCTCAGTGCACTCATCGTCTTCGGCGGCCTTGGGTATATCGTCTGGGAGGAAGCCATCCGCGTTCGGAAATGGAAGAAACTTTCCGTCTATGCGCGCCTGGTTCTGCTGACAACACTCGCTCTGCTGCTTTCCGGCACCCTCCTGATTCTGATCTGTGAATATCAGAACCCGAAAACGCTCGGCAGCATGACACTGCCCCAGAAACTGCTGGCAGCATTCTTTCAGTCTGTTACGCTGCGCACCGCCGGCTTTGCCGGGATTCCGCAGGAGTCACTCACCGATGCCGGAAAATCGGTTTCGATGTTTCTGATGCTCATCGGAGGGTCTAGCGGTTCGACTGCCGGCGGTCTGAAAACGGTCACGTTCGTTGTCGTTCTCCTTTTCCTCAGGAGCCGGATGACAGGCAAACCGACCGTCACCGTTTTTCACAGAACCATTCCCGCTTCCCTGGTCATCAATGCGCTGAGTATATACGGCCTGATGGTCTTCCTCTCTGTTGTTGGTGCCACGGTCCTCACCATGACCAGCCCGCTTTCCCTGACGGATGCCCTGTACGAATGCGTCTCTGCCATTGCTACCGTCGGTCTTTCCTGCAATGCAACCTCGCGGCTGTCTCTTCCTGGAAAGCTGCTGATCTGTCTGTACATGTATTTCGGACGCGTCGGCGTCCTGACGATCGCACTCGGTTTTCTCCATCCGCGGACTACTGAACCCAGGTACCGCTATGCCGATACCAGCCTGCTCATCGGATGATGCAGGATGAACCACAAATCTTTATATGAGGTGTTCTGTCTATGAAATCATTTGCCGTTCTCGGACTCGGCCGCTTCGGCCGGGAGCTTGCTCTCCAGCTCAGCCGGCAGGGTGAGGATGTCCTTGCTGTCGATCGCGACAGAAAATGTGTCGATGATATTGCAGATGATGTCACGCGCGCCGTGACCGCGAATTTCAAGGAAGAGGATGTCCTGGAAGAGCTGGGTGTCAGCAGCTGTGATGTCGTTAACCTGTCGGTCGGCAGCGATCTTGCACTCTCTGTGATCACCCTCATGAATCTCAAATCGCTCGGCGTGAAGCATATCATATGCAAGGCCTACGATGAAATGTACAGGGATGTCCTCCTGCGTCTGGGGGCAAACGAAGTGATTCTTCCCGAAAGAGCAGTCGCAGCAAAGCTGGCCGCCCGCCTTTCTTCCACGCATCTGCGTGATTATCTGATGCTCTCCGAGGACACCGCCATTGAAGAGCGCAGCACACCAAAAGCCTGGTGCAATAAAACCATCGGAGAATTGCGCATCCGCAACCGCTACAAGGTGAATGTCATTGCGCTCAGGCGTAACACGGAGACCATCATCGCCATTGAAGCAGATACCCTGCTGCTTCCCAATGATGTGCTTGTCCTCCTCGGTCAGACAAATGATCTTCAGGAAATCATAGACATGGCATAAAGGCGCAAAGAAAAAGAGCATCACGCAGAATGCTCTTTTTCTTTACCTGTGAATCAGTCACACTGGCGTGTGAGCACGATAACGCAGGAGGCGTAGTCTCTCGGGTACAGCTTGGGCTGAATGCCGAACGCCATCAGATCATTGGCAGAATAGGCATTGCCTTCTTCGTCCACATAGTTCGCCCCCTCCGGGAGTCCCTTCAGGCGGATGGGCAGGAGACGGTCATTGGGACGTACCAGAATGCGGTAAGCGCAGAACACCACGCGCTTCTCGTCCGCAAACTGCCAAGCTACCACATTGCCTTCATAGGGGCTCAGAAGACGTGTAAACGTGCCTTTGGCTGTGGTATTGCGGATTTCCTTCACGCGGCAGATCTGACGGCGCATTTCTTCCAGGTCTTCTTCTGACTGCTTGGTCAGGTCCAGTTCGAAACCAAAGTTTCCTCCAAGCGCCACCTCGCAGCGCATCTTCATGGGCGTTGTACGCCCAGCCTGATGGTTGGGCACCGCACTGACGTGTGCACCCATCGCACTGGCAGGATAGCAGAAGCTGGTGCCGTACTGGATGCGAAGACGCTCTGCGGCATCGGTATCGTCGCTCGTCCAGGTCTGAGGCATATAGGCCAGCATGCCTGCATCAAAGCGTCCACCGCCGCCTGAGCAGCTTTCGAACAGCACATCAGGGAAGCGCGTTGTAATCTCCTGGAGAATGCGATACAGGCCCAACATATATCTGTGCGAAGTCTCGCCTTCGCGGCCATCATGAAGGCTTTCAGAGCCGAATTCCGCAAAGTTGCGGTTCATATCCCACTTAATGTAGTTAATGTCACCGCTTGAAATGACATCCGAAATCGCAGAAATGATGTAGTCCTGCACATCTTTCCTGGCCAGGTCCAGAATCAGCTGGGTGCGGGCTTCCGTCCTCATGCGGCCGGGTTCATGCAGGCACCAGTCCGGATGCGCACGATACAGATCAGAATCCGGGGAAATCATCTCCGGTTCCACCCACAGGCCAAAGCTGAGCCCAAGGTCATGGATCGCCGCGCTGAGCTGCTTCATGCCGCCGGTCACTTTCTCCTCATTGACAACCCAGTCGCCCAGAGAGCAGTGATCGTCATTTCTCTTTCCGAACCAGCCGTCATCCAGGACAAACATTTCCACGCCAATGGCCTTTGCAGCTTTCGCGATCGAGAGAATCTTTTCCGAATTGAAATCAAAATAGGTTGCTTCCCAGTTGTTAAGCAGAATCGGACGCTCACGGTCACGCCATGCACCACGGCACAGGCGCGTTCTGTACAGGGTATGATAGGTCTGGCTCATGCCGTTGAATCCCTGATCTGAATACACCATGACGGCTTCCGGTGTCTGGAAGGATTCTCCCTGATGCAGATGCCATGTGAAATGGCGGGAATGAATGCCAGCCACCAGGCGGGTGGTATGGTATGCATTCTCATCGACCGCGATCTCAAAGTCTCCACTGTAGACAAGATTCACGCCCCAGCATTCACCCATATGCTCTGTCGTTTCCGGATACGCCAGTGCAGCAAAAGGATTGTGCTCATGGCCGGAAGCACCGCGGACAGAACCGATTGATCTTGTCATGCAGCCCGCAGGCACCCGTTCCACCTGGCGCTCCTTGGCCCATGCACCATGGAGATGCACCATGTCAAAGCTTCCCGGGAGTGAAAGCGTCACGCTTGCTGCCTGATCCAGGACCAGATCCACTTCTCCCTGATTGACCAGACTGCAGGATGCCGTAACAACAGGCAGGCTGGCAAACAGTGTATAGGCCAGGCGTACCACCAGCTTTGTCTTCTGATCGCAGAGAAGAACCGTCAGTGTTTCTGCCTCATCATTCTTCTCAGTATAGACAGAGGGCAGACCCGGCAGCTCAGGTTTTCCCTGAACGAGCTCATAGCCCTGATAGAACAGCTCTGCGGTCATTGCGCCATCCGGCTGCAAAACACGCAGCATCGGGGGTCTGAAGTCTCCCCTTCCGTCTGTAGGACAGGCATAAGGCAGCATCTGACGCGGGGAATCAAACGATGCGCCTTCCCACCACTGCATGGTGCGCAGCGTGCACTCCGGATGATCGAGACGTTTTCCATAATATGTCATCAGGAGCTCTTCATGCCCTTCCTTGTCTGGAAAAAGAGCAAGAACAAAAGATACCTTATCATTGTAAAGATGAAAAATCCTTTTGTCTTCAAGAAACTGAAACATAAACGGTTCTCCCTTCCATTGCTTGCAAAGGTATTGTATGGTTGCCTGAACCAACTGTCAACAACAGAAAGAAAAATAAAAAAAGAAGCTCTTTCGAGCTTCTGTATTGGAATCCGGCAGCGACCTATCCTC
>R21__coassemble_682_pt1 | contig 26783 bp, 23 predicted proteins | sample R21__metabat2_high_PE_034 | metagenome-assembled genome bin R21 | reverse complement strand
ACCATGTATTCCTAAATGCTGTTTATTTGGTTTCAAACCGTGAATAGTAACCTTGTTCTCAAAGAATAGCTGGACCGGACGCGCCTCATGATCTTCCTGAGACCTTCTCCAGGATTCCCGAATGGCGCATTGCCGGAAGAACAGCATGGTAAAAAATGGGGGCGGTAATCACTGCAGCCAGCGCATTGATCAGGGACGGGATCAGTTTGCTGACCATGGTCGCACCGACCGCATCCATGGGAAATCCATAGACAAAACGCTGGTAGACAAAGGTTTTTATCATGTAGAGTGCCACATAAAGGACAGCACCCGCAATGCTCGATACAATCACCAGCGGGACGCTCTGCTTCCGGCTTCTGCTGACCATAAAACCGCACAGAGAAGCCATCGCAAACTTGCTGACAAAGGTGATGAGCACATTCACCGGATCATATCGTCCTGCCAGCGCATCATACAGAGCAGAACCGAAGCCGGCTGCAATCCCTCCCCAAAGCGGGCCGAAAAGCATCCCGCTGACCAGACACATGCTGTTGGCCAGATGGACCTTTGAACCCAGGAACGGAAACCGAAACATTGTAATCACATAAATAATGGCGGACATGATCGCAAGGCTGGTAATGCGATACACATTTGCGCGATTCTCTCTCATCATCATTACCTCCATCGCAGCTCTTTATCTTCTGCGTTTTATGGAGTATACTTCCCATGTGGTCTGTAAAAAAGTACCAGTTTCTGATTTTTTTACCATGCCAGATGACCTGCAGGAGGTGATCCTATGCCCAGAAGCGGCGGCGTTTATCTGCAGCTCTATGAAAGACTGCGCGATGACATCACCGGCGGTGCCTATCCTTTCGGAGCCCGTTTCCCATCCAAGCGGACCATGGCTGAAGAAAGCGGTGTCAGCATCATGACCGTCGAACATGCCTACTCCATTCTCTGTGACGAAGGGTATCTGGTCTCCAGAGAGCGCAGCGGCTATTTTGTTGCCTACAGGGACATGGATCTGCTTTCTGTCCCGGAGGAAGCTGCCCCCGCGCATCTCCCGCTTTCTGTCCCCGAGCGCAGTGAATCGCTCCCCTACGCCCTGTACGCAAGAACCATTCGCCGCATTCTCACGCAATGGGGAACCCGGCTGATGGAAAAATCGCCCAACGAGGGCCTTCTCTCTCTGCGTCAGGCCATTTCAGATCATCTCGCACGCATCCGTGGATTCCGCGTTTTTCCCGACCAGATCGTCATCGGATCCGGAGCAGAATACCTTTACGGACTCATCGTACAGCTGCTGGGAAGGGATCGCGTCTATGCTGTCGAAGATCCTTCATACAATATGATTCAGCGCGTGTATCTTTCCCAGGGCGTGACACTCGACCGCCTGCCCATGGGAACAGACGGTGTCAGAACAGATGCCCTATGGAACAGCAGTGCATCTGTTCTTCATGTCACGCCATTCCGCAGTTTCCCGACCATGATCACGGCCAGCGCATCCAAACGGCATGAATACATCAGCTGGGTCGGAGAAGACAACCGGTTTATCATCGAGGATGACTACGATTCAGAATTCAGTCCTTCTTCCAAGGCCGAAGACACGCTGTTTTCCCTGAGCAGCAATGAGCGTGTCATCTATGTCAATACATTTTCCAAAACGGTTGCACCCTCCATCCGCGCCGGATTCATGGTGCTTCCCGCCTCCCTGGTCAGTCTGTACCAGTCGCGCTGCGGATTTATGTCCTGCTCAGTTCCTGTGCTTGAGCAGGTTCTCCTTGAGGAACTGCTGACTTCCGGTGACTTTGTACGACACATCAACAAAGTGCGGCGATCCAGACGCCGAAGTTCTCCTGTCTGATGTTTCAAACAGAATTGAGGTGATTGCATATGTCAGACGAAATGGAAATGCGCCGGCATCGCTGCTGTTTTGCGGGACACAGGCCTGAAAAACTGACAGAAGATGAAGCAGCGATCAAAGCATGGCTGTCCTGTCAGATCGATGATGCCATCCATGATGGCTTTGTGACCTTTCTGACCGGTATGGCCATGGGGATCGATATCTGGGCCGGGATGACCGTTCTTGAAAAAAAGGCCGTCGTGCCCGGTCTGCATCTGATCGCCGTCACGCCCTATCCCGGTTTTCCCGCAAAATGGAAGGAAAACTGGAAGGAGGCCTATGACAGGCTCTGGCACGGCGCGGATCACCGCGTGATCATCTCCCCTTCCTTTACTCCGGATGCCTTTGAGCGCCGCAACCGCTTTCTTGTGGATCACGCTTCCCGGCTGATCGCATTTTACAACGGCGAGGAAGGCGGCACGCACCGCCTGATTACCTATGCCCGCGAGTCCGGGCTTGCCTGCTTTGTCCACACACCCTCAGACCGGAACATGTAATCCCGCTCCTTCTCTCTGATCCCTGTCTTTTACAGTCCCGCCTCAGGAAGTTCCCTTACGGGTACAGCATTTCCTGCTATAAAAAGGCAGCCGCGCATACATCCGCGGCTGCCTTTTTGAGGTTTATCGATTCCATTTTATCAGTTTTTCGGATCTGTCCAGGTGCTCTCCAGCAGATTCAGTCCGGTCCACTTCCATACATAGACATACCCTGTTTTCTTCGGATAGGCCCCGGTCTGCCCGACTTCACCATACCCGTTTGCCCAGACTGTTCCGTCTTCCTTCACAATATACGATCCCGAGGATCCCATGGAAGCTTCCAGCACCGGCACACCGATTTCACACTCCACCGGCAGGCTCTTCGACGGATGTTTGCCATTGCCCAGCTGACCGCACCGCATCATGCCCCACGTCCAATAGCTGCCTTCTTCCGTCACCAGCGCTGCGTGCGTATTGTAGGCATAGATATCCCTGATCTTCAGTCCTTCCGCCAGCTGTGCCTCCACCGGCACCTTACTGGATTTGCCGTCTTTGATTCCCAGCTGCCAGAAGTCATTTCGGCCCCAGGCGTAGACTTTTCCGTCTTCGCTGAGCGCATAGGCCGTTGAACCGCCGCAGGCAATCTCGCGGACCGAAAAGCCGGTTTCCAGGCGGACAGGTTCTGTAACCTTTTTCTTTTTCCCTGTATCCATCAGCTGGCCCTGGTCATTTTCGCCCCAGCCCCAGAGCTGTCCATGTGCGTCAAGGGCCAGGGTGTACTTTCCGCCGCATTCCACATCGACAATATCTGTAAGGGAAAGCAGAACCGGTTCTTTGACATTCTTCGTCGTTCCATTCCCGACCTGACCGCCGGTATTGCGCCCCCAGCCGTACAGCTTTCCGTCTGCAGTCCGTGCCATGCAGTGTCCCCAGCCGCTGGAGATCTGTACGATGTTCTCCAGTCCGGGAATACGGATGGGTTCATAGGCGTACGCCGGCGCTTCCGAAGAGCCCTGCTGGCCGTAATTGTTGGGGCCGCAGGTCCATACCGTGCCGTCCGAGAGCAGGAACAGGGCGTTCTCATTGCCGCAGTCAATGGCCAGAACATCATTCCCATTGAGCGTTACAGCCGCCTGCTGGGGATAAAAGGCGCGTTTTTTGGTTCCGTTTCCCAACTGCCCCTTTGTGTTGTCGCCCCATCCCCAGATCGTTCCATCCGCATCCACCGCGTAGCAGAAGCTGCCTCCGGCAGACAGAATGATTTCCCGGGCCTGGGCGCCGAAGGGCACAAGCAGGCAGACAATCATCAGCAGCCATATTTTTTTCATATGCAGGTCTCCTCTTTTCCCGAAATCACTGTTGTTTGTTTTCCGTGCTGTCTTCATTCTCAGAACAGCGGGAGCTCCCCTGTCACCGGATCCAGCCGTTCATCCGGCGCAGGCTCCGTGGCAAGGCAGGTCAGGGTTGCCTCCCCATGAAATTCCGTATGTCCTGCATCACAGATCACGGCAGAGAGGATTCCGGCCTCCTTCAGCCGCCGGTCAATGTCCATCAGGGCGTCCTCTCCGTCAACATACACACAGACCTTTTTTTCACCCTCAGAAAGCCAGCCCAGCAGTGGAAAGCGCCGGCATTCCTCTTCCGTCCAGGTATCCTCTGAAAGCTTTGCAGCCAGTCCGTCCCGTCTCGCTGCCGCCAGAACGGCTTCGACGCACGCATGCCCTGCCTGGGCTGCGATCTTTCCTTTCCGCATGTGCAGGTCTCTGCGCATGACGATCACCATTTTGTTTTCTCCCATGCTCTTCCTCTTCTTCCGTCATGATACCCCGGCATTATACCATGTTTCATTCTTCAGAAAAAGCGGCTTTCCAGCCGCTCTTCTGCATTACTGAATCATCATGCGGTAGATATACACGGTATCCCCTGTCATGCCTTCCGGCACCGGGTCATAGTCGGATCCCCCGCCAAGTGTATCCCTTATGCCTGTATACAGATTCAGCAGCTGCATCAGGTCGCTCTGCGCATGCCCGAGGAGAACAGAGGCTGCTTTTTTGGCTTCCTCACCCGCCGGGCTTCCCGATGCAGCAGTGGTGCTCTCATCCTGGCTGTGCTCCGGAATCAGCGTCTCCGCAACAGGTTCGATGGAGACTGGATCCACCGGCATGGCAGAAACCATCTCTGCGGCTGCATCCTTCTGGGATGTAAGCAGGGATGCCAGGGTTCCGGCCTGCGTGGTCAGGGATGCGGAAGCGTCCGCGATGGTTTTCACATCGGCATCCAGACTGGTCTTCAGTGTTTTCAGAGCTTCCGTGGCGGACAGCAGTGTGCCCACCGCAGTATGCAGGGCACTGGCATCTGTCTTCAGGGCCGTCACGCCAGTATCCAGGCTTTCGGCTGCCTTTGCCATCTCACCCAGTGAGGTCTGTTCTGTTTTGGCCTGCCGGGCAAGTGCCTGTGCGCTCTTTGAAAGCGCAGCACCGCTGCTCTGCAGGGTCACAGCTGCGCTCCCAGGCGCTGAGGCGGCGGTGGCAAGCGCGGCCGCCTGTTCGGAGAGTGTTCCGGCCGCTGTGCTCAAAGCAGATGACGCAGTCGTCAGTGTTTTCGCTTTCTCCGCAGCCGCGTTCACCGTTCCGAAATAGGTTTCCATATCAGTTTTCAGTGCGGCAGTCTGGTCCAGCTGACTCCTCACTGCTCGGATCAGCTCTCTGATTTCTTCCAGGTCGGTCGTCTCAAGCTCTGTCCGGATCTTTTCTGTCGTGTCATCGGATGCCATCAGTTCATCGACGATCTGTTCAACCTGGGCGTCCACCTGTTCTTCGATGGCTGCCACAATCTCTTCATCCGCCATCCGCTGTGCCACGGTACTCCGGATTCTCTGCTGTGTCCTTCGGGTGATCTGACCTGCCTTGATTCTCTTTTCGTACTGATCTGCGCCAAAGCTCATGCCTTCCAAAGCCAGTACCTCATTCAGAATCCGCATGCGTACAGCTTCCTCGGTATTTTTGCGGATTTCTTTGATCTCCTCCTCATAGGAAACCTTCAGAGACTCCCTTTTCTGTGAGACAGTATAGGCTTCAAGCAGTTCCTTGTTGAGCAGGGCCTCCAGGTCAGAGAGCACCCGGGTATAGTTTTCGTATGTCAGTTCCGGCACGTCCACATTCAGATTTCTGAGTGCCATGTCCAGCACGACGCGTCCTGAAGCCAGCGTTACCGTCATCAGCTGATCGGCCTCGCCGCTCAGTGCCGCGTTCTGTCCGGTCAGGGACTGAAGATCCGCCTGCAGTGTACTCATTCCACTGTGCAGGGAACCGGAAGCGGTTTTTGTGTCCGAAGCACCCTTGTTAACAGTTCCAATTCCACTGTTTAACGAAATAACAGACTTATTTAGCGACTCTGCTCCACTTTTCATCTCATCAGCCGTTTTCTGCAGCTGTTCAATTCCACTCACAACACTTTTTCCTGTTTCTGAAACCGATGCTGCTGTGCTGCTGAGTGTACCGGACTGCGTGCTCAGCGTTTTCACGCTCTTTTCCATTTTCTCAGCCCCGGCGTTCAGGTTCTGGGTGGAAGAATGGACGTCCGCTGCCTTCTGTCCCCAGGCGCCTGCATGCTCGGACAGCGTGCCGATCCCGGCAGTAATCTGCGCAGTCCCCGTGACCAGCTTTCCCTGGCTGCTCTCAAGGGCCCCGATCCCTTCCGATATGGTCTTCAGGCAGGCCGCAAGCATGCCTGACTGCTCCTTCGGTGTATGGAGCGGCGTTTCTGTCACGCCAGCTGTCCCTTCTGTAGTCTCCAGCGTTTGGGTTTCCCGGGCGGCATCCAGTACGGGATGCTCCGGGAAGATTTCCTCCAGCACTGCCTTCAGTTTTTTATTCTCAACCTCCGGCGTCTCTTCTCCTTTTTCCCACGCCGTCAGCACACGCTGAAGATCCGCATCCACCGTCTTTGCTGCTTCATACACGCCTCCGATCTGCCTGAGGGAGTCTGACAGCACACCGGATGTGCCAAGTACAAGGACCCATTCCGGCATTTGGCCATGCAGATCAGCGGTCACTTCGAAGGTTTCCGGAAGACCCATGGCGCGGTCAAGCCCCGGCACGGCCCACCCGAGGAGAAGATTGAGGCTGCCCATCACCAGGGTCGTTGCATGCTCTGCTTTCACGATTTCTGCATCTTCCGGCAGGACAATCAGGTTGATGAACAGCATGGAAGAATCGCCGGCCATCTCATAGGAAACCCGAATCGTCACCGGACCTTCCGCTTTTTGAGCCTCTTCCCTGCTCACTTCCTGTCCGCCGCTGTGAAAACTGAGGACCGGGATCACATCCGGCCGCCTGACGCCCTCGCCCTGATAGACGATATCCTTCCCGTCCGCCTGCCAGATCAGACCGGAACCATCCCGCGTAAACGTTTCGTCTCCCCGGACATTTTCGATATTGCTCAGTTCGGACAGATCTTCCAGGATATCCGCCCTGTCTCTGTTTTCGAGATGGACATGATCCACCAGGCTCTGCACCTGTCCGTCTTCACTGATGACTGCATAAACCCGCTGATGTTTGATGCCCTCTGCCTGTGCAGCGCACGAGGTCAAAGCCATCATGCCCGCCGTCAGAAGAGAAAGAACACGCTTGTTCATCGTCTTTTCATCCTTTCCTCAATCACTGCCGGAAGGCACGGTGCATACCGGCTGTGGTCCGCACAATGATACGATCAAACAGAATCAGGAATGCCGGAAGGATCAGGAGTGCCGCCGCCATCCCCAGGACCGTGGCGCATGCGGCGAGTCTGCAGGTCATGACAATCGGCTCAATGCTGCTGGCCACATCAATCGCGGCAAGCATGCTGGCCTGCACACACAGACTGGTGATCAGCGGTTTCGCCGCCCGGGTCACCGCAAGGCTGACGGCTTCCCGTCTGGGTTTTCCGGAGCCTCGTGCCTTTCGGTATGCGTCCGTCACCAGAAGTGTTTCACCCGTCATGGCCGCCAGCTGCAGGCTGAACATCGCAAAAGGCGTCATTGCCGGCAGTGTGCCGCCCGCACACAGCGGAATAGACAGGACGGCAGAGATAACGCATCCCATTGTCACTGTCGACAGCACCGGCAAGAGCAGAGACCGCTGAAACAGTCCAAGGATCACCATCACCGTGAGAAGGGCAAGAATGGCTGCTCTCAGCACGACCGATTCCCCATCCTCTTCAACCCCTGCAATCATGGATGCATCCCCCATCAGAACACCCTCCGGGTCAGCATCACGCAGGATGGCTGTGAGCTGCCGGACCTGCTCCTTCATTTCAGCGGAGTCTGTTCGGCACGCGGAGGCCGCAAGCAGCAGCTGATGCTGTCCGCTTCGAAACATCCTGACCACTCCGGAAGGCAGAAATGCTTCCGGAATCCCGTTCCCTGTCAGCGTATGCATCCCAAAAACAGCCCGGATCCCCTCCGTCTTCCGCACGGTCTCTGTGAGCGAACGGACTTCTTTCGCAGACAAATCTGCGTCAATCAGCATGAGATGCGCACTGCCGATTCCAAACTTCTCCATGAGCTTTTCCTCCGCTTTTTTCGACGGAACGGCTCTTTCCTGCCGGAGGCTCAGTCCCGAATGTACGCTGAGCCCCGGAAGCACGCAGGCAGCAAAGATCATGAGCACGGCAAAAGCAGCGGCAAGATGCCTGTCATGGTGCAGGACAAACCTTGCAATCCCCTTTGCATCGGGGATCAGCGATCGATGGGCGGTCTTTTCAACCAGACCGTCTGCAAGCCGAAGAAGGCACGGAAAAAACAGCAGGCTGCAGGCCATGCCAAGGAGCACCCCTTTCGCCATGACCACGCCCATCTCTGTTCCGGACGGAAAAGTAATCGTACACAGAGCCGCACAGCTGCCTGCAGACGCAAGCCCTGCGCCGAGAATGGTCGGAACACACTCTGTGACCGCCTGGACCATCGCCTCATCCCGGCTGGGCATTTCAGTCCTTTTCTCCCGGTATGCATGCCAGAGGATGACCGGAAAAAGCACCGTCACGGCCATCTGGAGGACAACAGAGGACGGCCGGCTCAGCGCACTGATTTCATGCAGAAAACCATTGGATCCAAGGTTCCACAGCACACCGACCCCTGTACTGAGCAGAATCAGGAGCGGGGCCAGAAAAGAATCCAGCAGCATCATGAGGACCATGGCACCAATGACCACTGCAGCCAGCACGCAGGCCGCCTCTTCCTGTCTGACAACGGAACGCATATCGGTAAAGACACTCGCCAGACCAGAAATAAAACACTCTTTTCCTGCAATCCTGCGCATATCCTCCACAGCCGTCAGCGTTTCTTCCGAGGAGGCCGCCTGTTCAAAAAAGACAGCGCAGAGACGGGCATTCCCGTTTTCAATCAGCTTCTGAATGGCATCGGGAAGCATGGCTGCAGGCAGGATTCCCTGTGTCAGGCCGGCATAGCTGAGCACGCTTCTGACATGCTCCACTTTTTTCAGCTGTTCCTCCAGTTCCTTTTCCTGACGCTCCGTGAGGCCTTCCGTCACCATCAGGGATACTGCTCCTTCCCCGAATTCCCGCATCAGGATTTCCTGCCCTCTTTGGGATTCCGCAGCAAACGGAAGATAGGTGACCAGATCATACGAGACCTTTTGCGATGCTATGCCGAAGCACGCAGGGACCAGTGACAGAAGACACAAAGCAATCACCAGGATCCTGTGTCGGATGATCCATTTAACGCAGCGGTTCACCGTGCTTCCTCCTTCTATATTCGCGCACCCATGCTGCCTTTTACCGCAGCAATGGTATGCGACTGTTTTCTTCCCTTTCCATCCTATCATATTCTGCTTTGAAATCAACTCCTGTTTCCTGCCCACCGGACCAAAAAAAGACTGTACAGCGGCTCAGATCAGCTCTTACCCCTTGCATCTGCTGAAGCTGAAAGATACAATAAGGTCGTGTATTACATCCAGGAGGTGTTTCCCATCGGCTATTTATATGAAACACACATGCATACCTGTCTTGCCAGCGCATGCGGCAAGTCGACCGGAAAAGAGCATGTGCGCAGATATAGGGATCTCGGTTTTACCGGGATTATTATAACAGATCACTTTTTCGGAGGGAACTGTGCAGTTCCGCGTCATCTTCCCTGGAATGAAAAAATCCGGCTTTTCTGCGCAGGCTTTGAGGATGCCTGGGAGGAAGGGCAGAAAGTCGGGCTGGATGTTTTCTTTGGCTGGGAACAGGGATACGGTGACGATGAATACCTTGTCTATGGTCTTGATAAGCAGTGGCTGCTGGACCATCCCGAGATTGAAAAATGCAGCCGTGCCCGCCAGCTTGCTCTGGTACACGAAGGCGGCGGCGCTGTCATTCAGGCCCACCCGTTCCGCATGCGTGATTACATGACCTATATTCGCCTCGGCCTGAGTTTTGCAGACGGCGCAGAAGTTGCCAATGCCGGCAACCGTTCGGTGCATGACACCTATGCCTACCATTATGCCCAGGAGTTCGGCCTGGTCATGACCGCGGGATCCGACAATCATGACTCCAGCAAAATACAGTCTCAGGATGACCTGTTCGGTGTTTCCCTTGATGCGCCGCTGACTTCGATTCAGGATTATGTCCAGCTGATCCGCAGCCGCGGTCCCATTCACCTGCATGTTCCTGACGACCGGTTTTCTGCCGACCCGAACACTTCCGAGCAGCTGCACTCCTTCTGGATCGACAGCTATGAACACCTGATTCCGACCCGTCGTCTGTGGATCAATCCCTTTTCTCCCTCCGATCCCGAGTAACGCGCTCTGCTGCAGGCTTTTCTGCAGCAGTTTTTCTTTGCATGCGGAATCCAGAACTCTTCTTCAAAAAAGCACTTGCGTTTTTCTAAAGAGTATGCTAAGATACCAAACGTTGCCGATGCTGATATAGCTCAGTCGGTAGAGCGCATCCTTGGTAAGGATGAGGTCCCCAGTTCGAATCTGGGTATCAGCTCGCAAAAACCGTGAAACAAGCGTTTCACGGTTTTTTCTTTTTCCATGCATACATGGATTAAAAACAGGGAGCCGGATGCATCCGGCTCCCTATCGATTATTTCAGTTCATATGCGCCTTCCGGGCGAATATTCAGGATCAGGCAGCTCTTCGGACCGAAGGCTGCACGCATGGTGCTCACAAACTTCTGGAGCAGGTCATACGGGACAAAGTTCAGTGTGGTACCCGCAAAGCCGCCGCCATGCACGCGCCATGCGCCGCGTCCGTTCAGAATCTCTTCAGCCAGTGCGAGGGCGAGCGACAGCGGCTGCTGATCTGCAAAAGCATAAATATTCTGCAGATACATGAACGAGGAACGCCCGCTGGCAATGATTTCCCTGAAGAAGGCTTCGATATCGTCCTTCTCAAGTGCCTCGATCTGGCGATCCACCCGGTTGTTCTCCTGATAGAAATGCAGTGCACGCAGGATAGCCCGGTCGGATACTTTGCCGCGCAGGCTGCCGATCGAAGATCTGAATGTATCCTCACTCACATCGCGAAGGAACTGACCACCCAGGCAGGCCGCAACCTGCTTCATTTCCTGGGGAATCGCCGCATAGTGGTCGGTCAGATTGGCATGGCTTCCACCCGGGGCAACCACGACAATCGCATACCCTTTCGCAGCAAAGTCATAGTTCATCGCTCTGACCAGCGGCTTTTCATCCTTGAAATCCACCGTCACAAGCCCGCCGGCTGCCGAGGCCATCTGATCGAGCAGACCGGACGGCTTTCCGAAATGCACATTCTCTGCATACTGTGAGATCATGGCGGCATCCTTGAAATCCATGTTTCCCTGATTATACAGGCGGTCAAGGATCGCGCAGGTCATCACTTCATAGGCAGCGGAGGAGCTCAGACCGGACCCGGAAACAACGGAGCTCGTAATAGTGGCTTCATAGCCGCCCACCTTGTATCCCATCTGAACCATACGGTCGGCTACGCCGCGGATCAGGCCGGACGTTCTGCCTTTTTCATTGTCTCTGGGCGTCAAAGTCCGCAGATCCAGCTCAATGAGCGGATATCCTTCAGACCGGACACGGACAAAGCTGTCTTTCCGTTTGGAAACGCAGGCAAGCGTATCAAGGCTCGCAGAAGCTGCCAGCACTTTTCCGTGGTTATGGTCCGTGTGATTACCGCCGATTTCCATGCGTCCCGGTGCAGAAATCATGTGCAGTTCGTCTGCATTCCCGAAATATTTTTCATGCCTGCAGACCAGTTCCTTATACCGTTCAGCCTGCGCGCTGCAGATGGCTTCATCTGAGCCATAGAGCATGCTCAGCTGTTCTTTCACCTTGTCACTGTCGAGAGTGGCCAGCATTTTTTCATACACAGTCATGTCTTTCCCTCCGGTCTCTGATCAGTTATCCAGCAGCGTCTGGAACACTTCCGTGAGCGCATCGGCACCGCGTGTCTGCGCTTCACTGCAGAAAGCATTCCATGTCTCGTCATTCAGTTCTGCTTCGCCTGTCACAAACCAGGTCATCTGGATTTCACACCAGCTGCCCAGGTTTTTCCAGATCTCTGCAATCTTCTGTTTCTGCTCCGCAGGGATAAACATCTGCGGGTAAGGCATGACCGAGACATCCTTGAGTTCCTTCAGGCCGAGAACCGCCTTTCGGGTGGTCTCATCGTCAAACGACACCTGAAATTCCGCAGACATATAGACCGGAGCGGCAGCACCTTCTGTGATGGTGGAATCCACCAGCACGGAATTCTGCACATACTCGATGTCCTCCAGCCAGTACCAGGAACCGTCACTGGTCTTTTCGTACTCATCGCCTTCCAGTCCGGAAGAAGCCAGGAAACATCCCTCTTCGGTGTAAAGATAATCCACCCACGAGAGCACTGTGCCAGGATCCTTGCAGGCGCTGGTCACAGCAAACGTACCAGGTAACACTTCACTGATCAGGCTGCGGTATTTTTTCGCACCGTCATGTTCAAGAACAAGAATGCTGTATTCCGAAATCGCACTGCTCGGCAGCATATTCATGATCGTCGGTCCAAAAACCACGCCATAGGTGATCGCTGCCTTCGAATCCGTGATCTGGCGGGAGGTATCAATGGATGTAAAGCCATACTTGTCCAGCAGGCCTTCAGCATATGCTGTGCGCAGGAAATTCAGGAATTCACGGTATGCGTCTGTGGTATAGTCGAAGACAACCTTTCCGTCCACGACTTCCATGCCGTAATCATTGGGAATGACGCCAAACGCGTGAGCGAGGAATTTCAGATCCCAGAGTCCGGTAAAGGTGATCGGGATCTCATCATTCTTTCCGTTGCGGTTCGGGTCCTGTTTTTTGAATGCCCGGAGCACTTCAAGGAACTGGTCCGCCGTGGTGGGCATTTCCATCTTCAGGCGGTTCACCCATGTCGAGTTGATCCAGATCACATTGTTTGTCGGGATCATATTGATCTGCGGAAGTGCTGCAATCGCGCCATCCGGGAGGGAGATCGCCCTGACCCATTCAGGATGCGCATCCAGCAGTGCCTGCAGATGCGGTGCATATTCCGCGAGATAGGGCTTCAGATCAATCAGAACACCCTGTTCGTAGAGAGACTTTGTCTCTTCATTGGTCAGTTCTGCTTTAAACAGGATATCCGGGAGTTCGCCGGAAGCTTTGTAACCGGCCTTGGTTCTCTTCCATTCTTCGGCATCGGTGACTTCCTGGAACGTAAAATCAACCCCGGTCCGCTCCGCCATGCGGCGGAAAAAAAGGTTGTCATCCCAGACATGTCTGCTGTCTTCCGTATCATAACCGGCCATGACAAAGGATGCCGGATCCGCGCAGGCCGCAGTCATTCCAGAGAGCATGCAGAGAATGATAAGGCATGCAACAATTCTATGCATGGAGAAACCTCCTGTCAGTTCATTCTGGGGTATTATAGTGCAAAACGGACATTTTTACCATCCCCTGTAATAGGATGAAAGCAAAAAGCCGCGGAAAACCCGCGGCTGAAGAATACAAACCGGATTACCTGTTCCTGTGGAGGAAGCTGGGAACACCGTTATTGTCCTTGGAAACTCTGTTCTGGGGTTCAGCCTGAACAGGTTCCTGGGGCTGAGGGATCGGAGAAGTGCTGCCGAATGCAGGCTGATAGTTCTGCTGCGGCATTCCCTGCTGGAAGAGCTGGGGCTGTCCATAGGCCTGCTGGGGACCCGTCTGCTGCTGCGGGAAATAGCCCCCCTGATAGGTCTGCTGGGTGTTCGGAACACCCATGGACTGACGGCTGGCGACATAGGTCGCGGTTGCATCATCCACGCGGCTCTGATTCCCGGCATAGTCATCATAGTCTCTTGACGGCGCAGAAGCCATGGAAGAGAAGCTGGATGAAGATGCATAGGGCGTAGCACCGCCGAAGAGACGGTCATTTTCCTGTTCCCTGGGCTTCTTGATCGGATCCCTGGGCGGGAAAGGCGTCTTTTCAAAGCCGGTAGCAATCACTGTAATGCGGACTTCATCGCCGAGGCTTTCATCCACATTGGCACCGAAGATAATATTCGCATCCGGATCCGCACTCTGCATCACCATATTGGCGGCCTCGTTGATATCCATGATGCTCATATCGGCAGAACCGGTGATATTGATCAGCACAGCGCGTGCGCCATCAATATTGGTCTCAAGCAGCGGGCTGGAAATTGCTTCCTTGGCTGCATTGACCATACGGTTTTCGCCGCTGGCCGCGCCAATGCCCATATGGGCCATGCCGCCGCTTTCCATGACTGTCTTGACATCCGCGAAGTCCAGGTTGATGAGGGCCGGAACGGCAATCAGATCGGAAATGCCCTGAATGCCCTGACGGAGCACATCATCCGCCGTACGGAATGCTTCAATCATGCTCGTGCCCTTGCTGACCACCTGAAGCAGACGGTCATTGGGGATCACAACCAGCGTATCCACTCTCTGCTTCAAATCAGCAATGCCGGCTTCCGCATTTTTCATGCGCTGCTTGCCTTCAAAGGTGAAAGGCTTGGTCACAACGGCAATCGTCAGTGCGCCAACATCACGTGCAACTTCTGCAACGATCGGAGCAGCACCGGTTCCTGTGCCGCCGCCCATGCCGGCAGTGACAAAGACCAGATCAGCACCCTCAAGAGCAGCTGCAATTTCCTCGCGGCTCTCCTCTGCTGCACGTCTGCCCACTTCGGGTACAGCTCCGGCACCAAGTCCTTTGGTCAGTTTCTCACCAATCTGGATCTTGGTCTGTGCATTGGACATACCCAGTGCCTGGCGATCGGTGTTGACGGAGATGAATTCCACACCTTTCAGTCCGGCCTCCACCATCCGGTTGACGGCATTATTTCCGCCGCCGCCACATCCGACGACTTTTATTGAGGCAAAACTGCCTGTTTCGTCATTCTGGAACTCAATCACAAAACATCCTCCTGACTTTTCCCGTATAGGGCCTTTCATATGGAAGCAAGGGTTCAGCCGCCAAACAGACTCTTGATGAACGCCTTGATCGCACCACCCTTAGTGGCTGCCGCCTGATGATTCTGTTCAATGGTATCGATAATCAGATCCATCAGACCCAGAGTGCTGGAAAAAGAATAGCTGTTGAAATTGGCCGTCCGCATCGGGACATCGCGAACTGTGCGTTCAAGACGCGCACCGAGATAATCACGTCCGCCGCGGTTGAAGCTCAGGCCGCCGCCCGTCAGATATACATTGGACCACTTGCCCAGGCGGATACCGCTCTCGTCAATCTTTTCCTTCAGTTTTTCTGCCAGTTCATCCACTCTCGGAAGAATGATGGCAGAAACTTCTTCCTGTGTAAAGCTCTGCGGTTTTCTGCCGTCTGAGCCCGGAAGTTCGTAGGTGCGTTCCTTGCTGTCGTTTCCGAAGACATACATTCTCTTGATCTTTTCTTCGGCTTCGAGCATGGAAATGTCCAGGCCGGTCGCAAGATCCGCAGCAATATCGCCGCCGCCGATCTCCACCGTGTCCATATAAATCAGCGCGTCACCCTGAACGATCATGATATCGGTGTTGAGATAACCGACATCAATCAGCACGCTGGTCTTGTCACGTTCTTCCTCAGGCAGGAAAAGGATCGATTCGCCGGCCGCTGTTGAATAGAAGCCATCCACTGTATAGCCGAGACTGGTAATGCGGTTGTTGACTTCTTCAATAAAGAAGCGGTCAGCCACAACAAAGGAGATCAGCGCAGACAGCTCGCGCCCTTTGAGATCAACGGGTTCAATCGTCTGCTTTCCATTATCCACCCGGAACCAGGCCGGAGAAGAATGAATCACAATCCCCATGATATTGCCCAGATTCTTTTCAGCCGCAGCAAAAACGGCTTTCACATCAGCAGGTGTGACTCGCGGATTGGTATCGCCTTTCAGAGGAATCCTGGCCTGTGTCGGATAAACCTTTGTAAAAGCAGCAGGCACACCGATATTCAGACTGTGAATTTTGCGGTGGCTCTGTTCTTCCGCATCGCGGATACAGTCCAGAATTTTCTGATTCAAATCGCCGGGATTATTCCAGCCATCCGGAAGAAAGCCATCATACTCTGCAACGCCTGCACCCACGATGTCACAGCGCGCATTTCCACCGTTTTCAGCAACCAGAGTTACGATTTTGCTTGTTCCAAAATCCATTGCCGCAATCGTGGTTTTCATAGGCTCCATCCTCCCAGATTTCCATATACCGGTTTTCTCCAACCAGTATACCATTTTAGATTATACATACTTTTCATGTCGTTTGCAAGTTTCATTTCTGCCTGCTTTTCAAGGGGCAATCCCCCCGCAGTCCTTTAATCCAACGATTGTCTTTTGGTTTTTCTTCCCTTTGGATTACATGCTTGACGATGGAATATAGGTGGGAACATCCGGTGTGGAAACATCGATTGTGCCTTCCGGATATCCCTCATTGACCAGCTTTTCCAGAACCAGCTGAAGGGAGCGGAGTTTGGCATGAATGCGTTCGGAGCCGCCCATTCTCACGGAAAAGCCGCTCGTGGTGCCCAGATAAATGCTCTCGGGATCGGTCAGATACAGCACGGAAATGTCCTTCTCCATTCCCATGGCTTTCAGTTCCATGACAAATTCCTTGTAAATCGGCATCTGCCTGTCATCGTTGAGTGTGATCTTCCTGCCGATCGAGCAGTTTTTGATATCCAGGCCTTCCACCTGCAGAAGGTCGGGCACATCCTTGGCCAGGCTCTCGCTGCTGTTGCCCTGCGGAATCCATTCGTTGAGAACCATTCCCCGGACATCCAGCATGTAGATGATGCCGCAGTACCGGATAAACGATGATTCCTGACTTTCCCGAACATGGAGAACCACAATGTGATTCGTTTTTTTCTCGATGGCTTCCAGCTTCAGATAACGGTTTGCATCAATCCTGCGTGTGATGGCTTCTTCATCGAGTGTCAGGATATTCATGCCGGTCCGTATACCTGATATTCTCAGAATTTCATCCGTCGCCACCGACCGGTTTCCTTCCACCCGGACTTCCTCAACATTGAACACAAAATACCGCATCAGAACCAGGAAGGCAAAGGCCACCGCAAAACAGGCGCAGATCCGCCGGATCAGCTTCCACGGTACCCCAGGGGATTGCGTATCCGATTCCGCATCCTCTTTTCCCTCGCCTGCTTCTTCCGCAGCGAACGCTTTTTCACCGCCGTTCCAGAAGGGTCCTTTGTGTTCTTTCACGTTCTCCGAGCGCTGCTGCATCAGGTTGAAATCAACAGCACCATCTTCAAAGTCACGGTTCTCGATGCTTTTGACATGCATCTCCGCTTCAGGAATATACCCGGGATCGTTTTTCTCATCGATTCCCCTGGCCAGATCCACATTCGTCTGCTGCATGCGGAAGCCGTCCTTCTGCCAGTCAAACGTCGGAAGGGAGGCCGCAGATACATCTTTTCCGTCCAGGGTATCCCACATGCCCTCCGCTTTTTTTCTGAACCGTGCCATCCAGCTTTCCTTTCTCCGGCCCCAAGCACTTTTTCATGCTTACGCCAGGTGATGGACAATCTCCTTGAAGATTCTCCCGCGTTCTTCGTAATCATGGAACATATCAAAGGAAGCACAGGCAGGAGAAAGCAGCACATTCCAGCCATCCTGCGCTTTTTCCTGACAGATCCTGACCGCTTCCTCCATGGAGGAAGCATGTTCCAGATGATTGAAACCTTCCGCAAGAAGCGCTTTTTCAATCTGCGGTGCCGTGACGCCGATGAGAACGGCTCCGGCCATCATGCCGGATTCGCACATGCATTTCGCCAGAGGCGTAAAATCCGCATGCTTGTCAGACCCGCCGAGAATGATCATGGTCGGACGCGTCATGGTTCGGATCGCGCAGACCGTTGAATCCACATTCGTTCCCTTGGAGTCGTTGTAATACCGCACACCGCGGAGTTCTCTTGTGAACTCAATTCTATGCTCCACGCCCTTGAATGTTCTGAGCGTATAGGCCACCGTTTCCGCTGTGAGTCCTGACACCATCGCAATACAGACTGCCGCCATGGCATTTTCCAGATTGTGCGGGCCCGGGATGTAGATTTCTTCAGCCGGAAGAATCACTGTTTCCTGTCCGTCCAGACGGAAGATGACCTTGCCATCCCGGACAAATGCTCCATTCTCCACTTCATGGCGACGCGAAAAAAGCAGGACGCGGCTTCTGACCTGGCTTTCAAGCCCTGAAAGGGCGGGATCGTCTGCATTGAATACAGCAAAATCGGCCTCGGTCTGCTTTTCAAACATCCGCATTTTGAGGCGCGTATATTCCTGCATCGTTCCATGACGGTTCAGATGGTCCTCTGTAATATTCAGAAGAGCAGCTGCCGTTGGATGGAAGCCGTCCACAGTTTCCATCTGGAAGGAAGAACATTCACAGACAAACATATCGTCTGTCCCTTCGCTGACCACAGCCTGCGAGTAGGGATATCCGATATTGCCCACCGCATGCGAAGCCTGTCCCGCATCCCGGAACATGCAGTCCAGCAGTGTCACCGTCGTCGTCTTTCCATTGGTTCCGGTGACAGCAACCAGCCGGCCGCAGCTCGCCTCATACGCGAGCTCAATCTCCGCGATGACCCTGATGCCGCGCTGTTTTGCTTCCTTTACAAAGGGGACTTTGTCAGGAACACCGGGAGAGAGAACCAGGATATCCTGGCCTTCAAGCAGGTCCATGGCCGGCATTCCATACCGGCGGATCACCGGGAGTTCCTTCAGGGCCAGAACTTCCTCCCCGAGTTCTTCCTCCGGTTTGCTGTCATTGACCGTGACAATCGCGCCAAGACGGACAAGAAGTTCCGCAGCGCCAATACCGCTTCTGGCCATTCCCACTACCAGAACATGTTTTCCCTCAAACTGTGTATGCTCTTTCATCCCATCAAACCTCCAAAGACGCTCAGAACAGCGATGATTGTGCACAGGCCGGTAATCGTGCCATACATGGCTACAATCTGCGTTTCACTGTATCCGCACAGTTCAAAATGGTGATGAATGGGCGACATCTTGAAGATTCGCTTCCCATGGGTGGCTTTGAAATACATTCTCTGAAGGATCACGCTCACAGAAGACATGATCGGGCAGAAGCTCAGGAGGATCATCATCATGGGCTGTCTGAGCAGCATCGAACAGGCGACAACGCCGCCCCCGATAAACATGGAGCCGGTATCGCCCATGAAAATCTTTGCCGGATAGCGGTTAAAGCGCAGGAAACCCATCGCACCTCCTGTCATGGCAAGGGCAAAAACGGCAATATTCATATAATCCTGTTTCAGAGCCGGATACAGAAGGCCCATGATCAGTGCCATGGCAGCCCAGCCCGGCATGGAAACGACTGTGACCGTCGACAGGAGTCCGTCCAGACCATCCTGGAGATTGGATGAGTTGACCATGAAAATGATGACCAGGGTCATGAGCGGAATATAGAAAATGCCCAGATTCCATTCAATCGAGGTAAACGGGATATAAATGCTGCTTCCGACTTTCGGATTGAAATAACAATAGACAGAAAAAGCCAAAGCCGAACCAACCTGTCCGATAATTTTCTGCTTTGGCGTCAATCCTTCATGACGTTTTTTTACTGCTTTGATATAGTCGTCTGCAAAACCGACTGCCATGGACAGCAGTGAAAAGACGACCAGCGGGATCATAAACTCCCATGCACCGCCCCAGGAAATCGGATGAAAGGCAATGCAGCAGACAACAACCGCTGCTACGATCATCAGGCCGCCCATGACAGGTGTTCCCTGCTTTGCCTTGTGCTGCGGTCCGAGTTCGTAAATCGTCTGGCCAAAATGCAGTTTATGCATATAAGGTATGAACTTGGGTCCCATCAGAAGTACGATCAAAAAACTCACCAACAACGCCAACATCATCTGCAGCATGGTTTAACCTCTCTTTTTCCGGGCAAATCTGTATGATTCTCAATTCACTGCATTTCTTCCAGCAGTTCCCGCACAACAGTTTTTTCATCAAACGGACGTTTTACGCCCATGATTTCCTGATAGGTTTCATGGCCTTTGCCGGCAAGAACGATGATATCGCCTTCCTGCGCGATCGTCATGGCATACCGGATGGCTTCCCTGCGGTTTTCAATCACGGTATAGGGCTTTCCGGTGGGCCGGATGCCTTCTTCAATGGAGTTCAGAATCTGCATCGGATCTTCCGAACGCGGATTATCGCTGGTCAGCACGCAGAAGTCAGCCAGCTGGCCGCCAATGCGTCCCATAATCGGGCGTTTCGCATGATCCCGGTCGCCGCCGCATCCAAAGAGTGCAATCACTCTGCCGCGGGCAAACTGGCGGACGGTTTTCAGGATGTTCTTCAGCGCATCCGGAGAGTGTGAATAGTCAAGAATAATCTTGTAGGGTGTATTGGTCTGCAGCATTTCAATTCGTCCCGGTACAGACTGGATCGCTTCGAGTCCCTTGCGGATACTCTCCGTGTCGATGCCGAGCACCATCGCGCAGGATGCCGCGGCCATGGCATTGTACACGTTGAACATGCCTGTCATCGCCAGATGAACCGGAAAATCATGCGCACCATGCAGAGACATCTTGAAGTCCACGCCGTTTTCTGAAATCTCAATGTCCCTTGCATAGAGGTCGGAATTGGCTGAAATGCCGTAGGTAATATTCGGAATGGTCATTTCGTTTCGGATGGCAGCCACAGCGTCGTCATCTGCATTGAGTGTCGCGTTGCGCACCTGTCCGCCGGTGATGAAGGATTTTTTGGTCTCAAAATACCGGTCCATGGTCTGGAAATAATCCAGGTGGTCCTGACTGAAATTGGTGAAACATCCGACGTCATATTCCATGCCGTCCAGTCGATGCATGTCAATGGCATGTGCGGACACTTCCATGCCGACAACTTCCACACCGCTGTCGAGCATGTCACGCAGCATTTTCTGCAGTTCTGCAGGATCCGGCGTCGTCAGATGACTCGCCACTTTTTTTGATCCAATCAGCGCACCCGTCGTGCCGATCAGGCCGCATTTATATCCTGCGGCTTCACAGATCGACTTGAACATATAGCTCGTCGTGGTCTTTCCTTTTGTGCCTGTAATCCCGCACATTTTCATCTGTCGGGAAGGCCATCCATAGAAAGCAGCGCACATTCTCGCCATCGCCGCACGGCCATCCGAAACACGGACCTGCGGCACGTCAAGGGGCAGGAACCGTTCCACCATAAGCGCAGCGCACCCGTTGGCCACAGCTTCTGCAGCATAGGCATGGGCATCAAATCGTGCCCCGACAATGCAGAAAAAGAGCCCGTTCCTGCTCTTTTCCTTGCTGGATGAAACGACACTTTCGATTTCAGTATCCAGATTGCCCTGTGTTTCCAAAAGGTACGGCAGACCTTCACATAGTGTACTGAGTTTCATATATATCCTCTCATCTCTGCATTCATCGGCTGCCCGTCTGTCTGCTCTGCGGAAGAACAATCGCATCGGCAGGTGCCGTCAGCACCATTTTTTCTACACCATTGTCTGAGACAAGTCCCAGATCAACAGCGGCATACCCCACAAACAGGCCGGCTTCTGCATCATCTATGGATTTCCGGAGGGTTTCACACTTGCGCATGGTGTCAGCAACTCTTGACTGGATCTTGCTGTTCTGCATTTCCACTCTGAAGACTTCCGCCCGCCCGGCAAGAAACACACTTCCGAGGCACACCACAAGCGCAAGGATCACACCATAGGCAATTGTCGCACGGATTCCGGTATTTGTCCACCGTTCTCTGACAGCTGCCCGCTGCACCCGACGTCTTTTCTGGAGATTTTCAGTACGCGTGTTGCGTTCATGACGCTCGTAGGTCGCACGCATGTCAGGTCCGATCGTCGGAGAAGCAATGGATGATTTCATTCTCTCTGCGCCAATTGCCTGTCTCGTGCCGTAGGCATTTGTTCGCATGCCAGCATAAACCTGTTTCTGCCAGAGTGAGTTACCCTGACGTTTTCTGGTTTCGAGCTGCATAATCCATTCCCTCTTTCTGCGATCATGATTCTAACCGCGTCACGCGGATTAATGTCTGTTGTTCATCTGTGCTTCCAGCTCACCCATGAGCTTGAGAATATCAGGCAGAGCAGCCTTGAAGTCTTCCTTTGCCTTCGCAGCACGGCTTGCCGCAATCACACGGACGTGATCATTGGCGCCGGTCACTTCCAGATCTTTCTCACCATAAAGCAGTTCCTCACGCACTTTCGGTGGAAGTAGAAGTCTTCCCTGGGCATCGCACTCCTGCCCGCGGAACGAAAGGGCATCAAACTGATTGAGGAACATATTCAATTCTGCATTCATTGAGCCCAGCCGGGCAAAGCCGTCTCTGACCCGTGCCCACGAGGCAGACGGGTAAAGCGCGGCATATGAAAAATCCTTTGAAGGCGCAATATAAAACGTTTTTCCGAGTTCCTCGCGAAATGACTGTGGGACAACAAGCCTTCCCTTTCCATCAAGAGAGTGGCTGTAAGAACCGATGAAGCATTTTTCGTAATGCTCATAGTCCAGGTGGTCATCGACGAACGATTTTTCGTTCGGCAAAACATGCTCGTCCATCGTCTTCCACCTTCCCCCACTATTTTGATCATTTTTTGGGACGCAATGCCATTTTACACCACCATCGTTTCTTCTGCAAGTGGACTCGACAGACGAAAAAACGTCTTTTCATAACGAAAAGACGCCGTTTTTTGCCCCTTCCAGGGCTGATTTTCACTTCTTTATGTCCATATCTTGTATCTTTTTTTCAGGTCCGTCCCATCATTTAGAAAAGCCGGGGACACACAGCAAAAGCTGCAGTCTGTACCCGGCGGAAAAAAATTTTTTGTAATATTTTTTAGAAAATTTTTATTTATGGGTGGCACCGTGGGATGCACAAAACTGGGAAAAAGTGGTAGCAGGTGTCAGTGCGTCGGACCATCGTTTTTTGTCTGATATTGTCTTTACGTTTTCATGCCGGGAAGCGGGATTTCCCTGAGGCGGAAATCAGAGGCATCGCAGCTTGTCAGCATGTACTGAATTCCGTGATGCTCGCCTTCAAAGCGCACGGCGATCCCCTTCCCGTGCAGGTGACCGTATACACAGCAGTAGACCGGATTTTTTTCTATGATTTCAGTAAAACCCGTATCCAGATTCTGCTGATAAAGCGGAGGATAATGCATCATCACAATGATCGGTCTTCCGTTCGCTGCAGCAGCTGCTTCCTGAAGCGCCAGCTCCAGGCGAAGGCATTCACGGTGATAGATCTTTTCGTCCTCGGCCGTCAGGCTTTCCCCGCAGCCCGGACAGATCCATCCCCGGGTTCCACAGACAACACAATCTCCCAGATCCAGGGCAGAATGCTGAATCACATGCATGCCGGGTGCCATCGCCTCGCGGACTTTGGTCAGGGATGACCACCAATAATCATGGTTCCCTTTCAGCAGCACTTTTCTTCCGGGAAGCTCTCCGATCCGTCTGAGATCTTCCATTGCATCCTGAATATACATGGCCCATGAGATGTCTCCGGGAATCAGCACGGTATCCTCGGCACTCACACGTTCGCGCCAGTCTTCAAATATTTTTTCCACATGTCCTTCCCAGTTGGCGCCAAAAATATCCATCGATTTATCGGCTCCGCCCGGCATGTGAAGGTCGGCTATTACATACAGGCTCATGCTTAAGAATCCATATTCAGGTTTTCCGCTTCGTCCATTTCAGCGTCGATTTCACGTTCTTCATCCTCACGGACGCTTTCCAGACTCAGGGCATCATTCATCTCGCGGTATTCCTGATCATCTTCTTCCATAGGAAGGATCTCGTCCATCCCCTGGTCGTCACCTTCCATGTCCGAATCATCAGAGGAATCCACCTTTTCATTGTTTTCCATCTCACGCAGGCATTCGGCGCAGACATCTTTCCCTGGAAGACAAGGATTCTCATTACAGATCGAGCAGAGCTCAATCTCATCTCTCGGAGCAGTTCCACGGATTTCCTGCATACATACGCTGCAGTACGTCTCCTTATCGCTCATATAATTCAGCTCGCAGCGCGGACAAAGTACGAATCCCATAAACTGCATCCTCCAATTGTTATCGTAAGATCAGAAAATCCTATCATTTTTTATCGTGTAAGACTCTGTCTTTAACGTGTGCAGATTATACTCATGCGTCTATCTATGTCAAGAAGCATTTTTATCCATTTTCGGAACCCGTTCCGTTCTCGCCGGAAAGCCTGAATTTCCCCTTTTCTGCACCGAAAAAATCGTATATAATGATGGTGAGAGGAGTTCGAAGCGCATGGCAAAAGAACGGATCGGCATCATGGGCGGTACTTTCAACCCAGTACATCTCGGACACGTCCAAATTGCTAAATACGCTATGCAGGGAGCAGACCTTGACCGGGTCCTGTTCCTGCCTGACGGCACACCGCCTCACAAGACCGGCATTGTATCTGCCACGCACCGCTGGCGGATGGTCTGTGTTGCCACCTGTCTGGATAAGGGACTGGTGCCAAGCGATATCGAACTCAACAGAGAAGGGATCACCTATACAATCGATTCGCTTCATGCACTGCATGACCAGTTTCCCAAAGCGGATCTTTTCTATATTATTGGCGCCGACACGCTGATGGAACTGCACAAGTGGAAGAATGCCGAGCAGGTCTTTCCGCTTTGCACATTTCTGATTGCGCCGCGTGTTCTTTCCGTTTCTTCACGTGAATATCTCGACGAAAAAAAGCGTCTGATTTCACTGGGTGCTTCATTTGAAAATATCGACATGCCTGTGATGGATGTCTCAAGCACTGCTCTTCGGGAAAGCATGACCAGCGGAGGCGTCTCCCCTTTCTTTCCGCCCACGCTCCAGGAGTACTGCGGCGCACTCGGACTCTACGGCATGCCCCGCCGTGTGCCCCAGGCCGAAGAATGGTTTTCAAGGCTGTTCTCTGATCTGACGGTCAAGCGTTTTTCACATACGCTCGCGGTTGCATACACGGCCAGAAATCTGGCCAGAAATCACCATGTGGACCCGCTCAAGGCAGAAATCGCCGCACTGCTTCATGACTGCGCCAAGTGCATGCCGCTTTCGGAAATGCAGGCGGTCTGCAGAAAGCATGCACTGACGATGGATGCACTGACTCTTGCCAGCGGCAATCTTCTCCATTCCATTGCAGGTTCATACCTGGCCGCTTCCGAATACGGCGTCGAAGATCCCGATATTCTTCGGGCCATCTCATGCCACACCACCGGCAAAGTCGGCATGACCAAACTGGATATGGTGGTTTTCCTGGCAGACAAGATTGAACCGACCCGCGAAGAGTATCCCACGCTTCAGAAAGTCCGCATGCTGGCTCCCCTCTCGCTGGAAAGGGCCATGCTGGCGTCGCTGGAAGGCACTGCCGCCTATGTGAAATCCGGTTCTCATCCACTGCATCCGCAGAGCATGCGCACCATGGAATGGCTGCGCACACTTCCTGAAGCTCGCGGCTGAAGGCTGACTGTATTCCATCCCGTAGATCATATTCAATCATATTAAGAAGGAGGATTCCTGAATGAACGACATGGAACTGACCCTGGAAATTGCCCGTACTCTCGATGATAAAAAGGCGCTCGACCTCGTTGCGCTCGATGTTCGTCATCTGACCGTGATCTGTGATTACATGGTTATTGCCAGCGGCCGGAATGCCAACAATGTGCATGCCATGGCAGATGCTGTCGATGACCGCATGGCTGAGCTCGGTCTTGAACTCCGGCGCTGTGAAGGACAGAACGAAGCCCGCTGGGTTGTGATGGACTTTGGACGCATTCTGGTTCACATCTTCAACCAGGAAGAAAGAAGATATTATCACCTCGAACGGCTCTGGGATGATGGAACCAATCGCCTTGAGCTGCCTTTTGTCACAGAGGATAACCCGTAATTTTCAGGCCGGTCTCCGGCCTTTTCTTTTTCTTGCATTTTCAGATTCTCTGCAGTAGAATGAGACGAAATAAAAGAAGAGGTGATTATAGTGCGGCGTATTGCATGCCTTCTGCTCGTTGCTGCTCTTATCATGAGCATGATCTTCAGTGCTTCCGCCATTTCCTATTCTGATCGCGGACGCTACTATCTCTATGTGACCTCCAGCAGCACTGCGATGTTTTCTCAGTCGACTCAGACAGATGAGAACGGCAATACCACAAGCATTCTGTCCAATATCGGCACTCTCCCAGCCGGCACCCCGATCAGCGCCGGAGAAATTGTGGACGACATCTATCAGAAAGTCGTCTATATGGATCAGAGTGCCGCCACTCATACGGTGATCATCAGCAAGGATGTCGTCAAAGGAAACTATGTGACGCTTGATTTCGGCGGCAGCATCGGCAAGGTTCGCGTTCCCCGTCCCGCCGCTGCCAATGCTTCCTTTGTAAAGGAATATCTCACGTACCGCGGCATCTCTGCATCAGACTAAGATATTTCCAATGCGCTCGGTATCTACACAACCTCTGTCACAGAAGCTCCGGTTTCTCCCGACCAGGTTGCTGAGCAGAATGATACGTTCTCCACTCCTGCAGGAACAGCAGACCCCTCCAGCACCCCTGCCCCCGATGCCGGGTCAAAAGACAGTTCCTCCGGCAGCAAGAAAAGCACCGCCAAGGCCACAAAGGCACCGGCCCGCGAAGCTGTGGAAGCTGACGGTCTGGTCTACCTGAACCAGCAGGGAAAGATGCTGGAAGTTGTGGTTGCTGAGCTCGGCGTCGCCCGCTCAACAGTTCTGCTCAACGGTCAGGAACTGAAAGTTGCGACAAGCTCTCTGAGCTGGGAAACCAATGCAGAAGACAATGAGCGGATTGCCTACGTCTATGCCCCCAAGAATGGAAAGGCCAGTTTCAGGAAGACCAGTAAAAGCAGCAGTAAAATCCTGAAAAAAGTCGGCGGCGGCACCATTGTTCGCGTGTTTGATGTTCAGTCCAAGATGACTGGCGTTTATGTGGACGGTCAG
>R21__coassemble_675_pt1 | contig 26924 bp, 23 predicted proteins | sample R21__metabat2_high_PE_034 | metagenome-assembled genome bin R21 | reverse complement strand
TCCCATGACCCAGCGCGTCAACTTCAGCACCATTAACTTCCCCCTGCCCGGCGCTGACACCATGGACAGCAACAAGTTGCAGGTCATGAAGGAGAATGACGGATACTTCCTTGCGCACCGCTGGAAGTACCCGGTATGGGGAGACGGCCAGGGCAACCGCGCCAACCGGTATGCGGGCGGCGTCGCGTGCCTCGACGGCGAACACTATTACGCGGTCATCCAGCGCGGGTATTATCAGCGGACCACCATGGCCGCCTATACCATGCAGGGAAACAAGCTCCTGCCGCCGGCCATCTTTGACTCCGAGAATCCCGCCTGCTGGACGCTCGGCGAGGGTCCGGATCTCTACCGCGCCCGCGGAAACCATTTCACGGACATGGCGGATATCGACCGTGACGGCCGGGACGAGGTCGTGCTCAAGGGCATGAACCTCAGTCTGTCCGAGGACGGAAAATACCTGCTTCCGCGGGTTCTGTGCGGGGATATCCTGCCCATGCTCGACGGCACCGGCCATCAGCCGGATTTCGGTGAAAACCTGGCCACCGAGGAAATCCGCAGGACTCCCGGGAATGCCTGGGCAGGCCTTCAGCACGGCGACCGCAGCGCGCTGCTCCCGGTCAATGCTGAGGGGGATGTCCGCCTCTATTCCGGCACCGAGGAATATACGCTGGACAACCGGCACACCGGACATCAGTTCGGCTGGCTGCCGGGACCCGAAGCCCATGATCCCAACCGCGGCCTCAGACGGGAGAAGGATGGACTCGTTCAGGAAAGCTCCCTCATCTTCGGTGAGTTCTCCGGGGATGACGATGAGGGCTCGGTTGCCGGCAACTTCTCCAACCGCTGGCCGGGCGCCATGGCAGGCGGATCCGAGTGCGGACACCGCGTGCGCAGCCTGACCGACGGACGGGTCCTCCTCGAAACCGACTGTCCCAGAGGCATCCCGCAGGGAGAAAATGCCGTCTGGTTCGGCCCGGGCCTGACCCACTATGCCTGCAACGGAAGCGAAGTGCATGTCCCGGACCAGGATACGCTTCAGTTCCTTCCCTACCTCACCACCGGCCTGATTTCCACCGGCAGCAAGAAGACCCCCACCCTGAAAGCAGACCTCTTCGGCGACTGGCGGGAAGAACTCATATTGACGGACGAGGAAAACCATATTGTCATTGTGCAGACCCTGGCACCCACCGAATACGGCATCCGCTGCCTCATGCATGACCCGTGGTACCGCAATTCTGCGGCCAACCAGAATATCTGCTACAACCAGGTCGGGTTTGCCTCCTTCTATCTGGGTGACGAAGCGCCGCTGCCTGGAAAACGGACGGATATCTGCTTTGAATAAAAAAGCGTCATGGATTCAGATCATCGGTTTCTCCCCCGCCTCCAAAAGGCGGATGGAGCTTTACCGGATTGAGCTGCATCTGACCCTGCAGCCAAATGAAAGCCGCTGGCATGCTCTGTTCATGCCAGCGGCTTTTGCGCTGTTTCTCCGGATCTGCTGTTTTTCTCTGTGGGGCTGCCTCACTGCATCTCATGCCTTCAGGAGAACGCAGCCTGCCGCCGGACTCCCGCTTTTACAGCGTTCTCTTGTTCCTGCGGATGGCGGCCATCCTGTCCAGATCCCCGTGCCGGATCTCGTGATCCAATGCGGCCAAGTGGGCCAGTAAGGGTTTCTGTAAACAGTTTCAGTAACATGCATGGGACTGTCTCCTTTTTGGGGTTTCCACTTGAATCTTCCGGAGGAAACATGTGCTGTACGGACGAATGATCGAACCTGTATACCTGCCTGTCAATCCCCGATCCAGTCAAACTCCCAGTACGCAATATTTTCTCTCTTGTATGTGTAAGTCATCCACACATGATTTCCCTTTGACACAATGGCCGGGTATGAAAACTCCCCTGGTTCTGCCTCGAGGTCGCAGATCTTTTCCCATGTTTTCCCATCATCTCCGGACCATGCCACAGAAAGCGGCGACCGCAGGCCGAAATTCCCTCCGACCGGGTTATACACCAGAAGCATCCCCCCGTTGTCCAGACGGGTCAGATCGATGCCGCTGTTGTTATTGGGGATCTCCGTCGGATACGCTTCACACCAGGTTTCAGCCCCGTCCAGAGAATCCGTGCGGTAGATCCAGCCCTCCCCGCTGCGGAGCAGGGCATGTACGCCTTCCTGATCCTCCCAGAGAGACGGCTGGATAATGCCGCGGCCATGGGCATATTCTGCCGGAACCTGCTTTTCATCAAACGGCTCGCCTCTGCGCGCTGCCTCTTCTCTGGCAGACCGCCATTTCTTCAGTCCTTCGTCCAGGTGCCCGGTTCCCTGTGCCTCAATCAGGTTCGTGCGTTTCCATGTCCTGCAGTCATCATCTGAGATGTCCATAAAGCATCTCCAGAGTCCGCGCTCAACAGACGCCGGCGCAACCACCCGTCCGCTCTTGAGGCGGATGGGCTTGTTTCTGACCGGTCCGCGTCCCCCGCTGTCATCCCCCGGCACCACTTCCCGCGGTGCAGACCATGTTTTTCCCAGGTCTTTCGATTCCATCACCAGGGTCCGCCAGTCCGGGATCGGATGACCCACTTTGAAAAACAGGAGAATCCGTCCGTCTTCACCATCAAACAGAACCGGATTCCAGTGCGGCTCCATGGAGGACGCAATGCAACGTGCCTCTGAAAACCCCGCTTCGGTTTTCTCTGAGAGCCAGATACCGACATCATTATTGCTTTCCCGGCTGCCGCCGAACCACGCCACCAGAACGTGGCCGTTTTTCAGTGGCAGGACAGTGGATGCATGATGCGCCAGTGTTTTCCTGACGCCAATCACCAGCTGATGTGTCCTTACCTGCAGCATGTGTTTCTTCTCCTTCTATAAAGTCCCGTTCTCAGTGTGCGGGACCCGCGCTTGCCCAGATCAAACCGGAATTCTTCTGTCTCAGGTCATCCCTCTGAGCTCTTCGCAAAACACGGAATTGAGCAGGGCCAGACCGGATGCTGTCCGGAACACATTTTTTCGAAACAGGGCGATCCCTTTTCCGGGATAGTGGCTTTCGTCTGCATTGACCAGATAGTCTGCCTCCAGCAGAATCTGATAATCCATGCCATCAACACCCGTGTACGTGTGATGATGGGTCACAAGAAATACAATCCTCTCAAGCTGCTTTTCCGGGAGATTCGTACCGCTGAAGAATTCCCGCACAAGCGGCTCACTTTCCGCTTCCTGAAGAGCACCGGCTGTATTGCCATATTTCTCTCTGCAGAGCGGACAGGCGATATCATGGACAATGGCTGCCGCCTCCAGGACATACTGTGTCTCTTCATCCAGGCCTTCCATCCGGCCGATGGTCCTGGCAAAGGAATGCACCTTCATAAAATGGTTGATATCGTGATGATTGCCTGCTGCAAGGTCAATCATCTTTTTCATGATCTCTTCGACCTTCATATGCTTCATCTCCTGTTGTATCCCGATTCCATGATGTCAGGACAGGCTGAAAGCTGTCCTGCATCACACCAGCGGGAATTCATCCTCATGCTGCCTGATGGTATGGAGAATCTGAAGTCCGTCTGTTTCCAGTCCCCTGATCTCCCCATGAAAGTACCGAATGGGAACAATGGAAAGAACCAGAATGAACAGATTGACGCTGAGTGCGGTATTCAGAAAGAATTCCATCGCGTTGTCCGCAAAAAAGTCAGACTGCAGGACCAGTCCACTGCATCTCAGGCCAAGAAGTCCTGCCACCAGCACGAGAGAAAAAACAGGCCCTCCCAGGAGTGTCATGATCAGCTTTGCTTTTGAATCAAACTCCCTTTTCGACGGGGAAAACAGTCCGTCAAAAACCAGCAGATTCACGGTCAGCCGTTTTGTGTTCAGAATCCGTTTCCCCCATCCGACCCGTATATGCCATTGCCTGTCTCCTGTCGCAAGCATATAACCGACCGCATGCCCGAGCTCATGAAAGAGGGTTGAGAGGAGAAACATCAGCCATAAAGCGCATACAGAAACTGACAGTTCGATGATGACGGCCACGGTTTTCTCCATGAAATTCTCCTTTCATCCTGACTGAAAACGCATGCTGCGATCTTCCGCTTTCCCTGTGAACCATTCACAGCCCGCGCACAGGCTTATGCTTTTCCGAAGATCAGTTCGGAAAGCCCGTTGATGACGTGCTTTGCCGTCTGACTGTCGGTTCCGAAACCTTCCCTGAACACATAATCCATGGCACTGTAAAAACCCTCCAGCGCCTGCTTTGCAAACTCCGCCTTCAGCGTTTCCTCGCTTTCCTTTCCGCTCCGTCTTTCTCTGAAATCCTCAAACAGGTCAGAGAGACAGACGCGCCAGGCAGGCCCCAGCAGTTTGTCGCTGTACGTTTTCTCAAATTCATCCAGCCTCATGCAGATATCCTGAGGAATGTCCAGATAGTAATATTTCACAAGGCTTCGGGTTTCCTCATTGTATTGTTTCAATTCCTCAATCACATCATTGCTGAGCGCATCCAGGTCCTGGAAATATTTCTCATACAGCCGCATGGTTCGGGTATAGATCGCCCGAAGAATCGTCTTCAGGTCTTCTGTTTTCGCTGTCTCTTTGCTCAGAATCTTTTCAAGGACTTCATTGTTCAGTTCAATCATTGCTGTGCTCCTTTTCCGTATCATGACCATCCCGCCCCCAGTCCGGACGGGAGGATTTCCTTTTGCCCTGTTTCTGTAAGAATGATACCCCAAAGTTTCTTTTCTGAACAGCCGCCGGACGGCTGCGTCCGCTGACTCTGCAGCCGGACTTTGTTCTGAGGGCATTTTTCAGATTGTCTTTTCGCCGAAAATTCAAAAAATCCTATCATGCACCGGAATGGATTGGACAGCGCTGGGCCCGCTGACCATCGGTCAGGCTGCAGATTTCAACGAATTTCCGCAATATTCCATATTTGCAGAAATTCGTTGAAATATTGTCTGATTGGTTCGGCACGTACCGGCATACTGGTAACAGCAAAAAAATCCCGGCCGCGCTTCACTTTCTCCGTGAAGCGCAGCCGGGAAGCTGATTGGATTCTGTTTTCCGGCACCTGCCGGTATCCGACAGAAATCCGTTTGAATTAATGCTGCAGGGAAGCAGCCATGAGCTTGAACAGGTTGACGTAGTTCGGATCATTGGCAGGGGTGAAGGAGAACATGATCACGCTGTTCTGGTTCGTGCCGATGGCGATGCACTTGCTCAGCACGCCGTCGCTCTCGACAGCAAAGCTCTTGACAGCGATTCCGTTGATCTTGCCTTCTTCAAGGCCCTTCGCGCTCTGGGCAACACCGGCCATCACAACGTCCATGGGCAGGGGCAGGATCTGGCCAGTCACAACAGCTTTTCCATCCGTGGACTTGAGCAGCAGGAAGTGGCCCTTCTGCACAGCTTCTTCGGAGATCGCGCTGTCCTGGAACTGCGCGGGGACAAACATCTTCAGGTCGGTGGAGTTGACATTTTCGAGTGAACCTTCAACCTTGGAGGCTTCCTCAGCGTAGGTGCTCCAGTTCAGTTCTTTGACAGCAGGAGCTTCAGCAAATACGGCCACAGCAGACAGCATCAGGCACAGGGACAAAAGGGCGGCAATCAGTTTCTTCATAAATCAGTTTTCTCTACTTTCTTTTTATCGTTTTCCGGTCTTGCCGGTTATGTCTTGCGGGGCTACGCTTTCCTTCTGCGCGCTCCCGCTTCATTGATGATTTCCGGCGCGGTGGAATGTGTTTTCCGCGCCGCACATTACTTTGTACGCCCCTTTTGAACATGTGGCAGTTCCCATGAAAAAAATGTCAGCATGTTTTTTTGACCGGATTTCCGACTGCCCGCAACCGGTTTCATGGACAATCGCCTGAAGACAGAAAAGAGCAGCCGCTTTCGGCTGCCTCGCATGCCTGGATTCTGACCCTGGACACTGCTCTTCCGGCGCATCCTCAGTCGCTCTCTTCCAGTTCATCCCAGCTGATGACCACGTTTCCCTCTTCGTCCAGCAGCGGGGTGATGCCGCCGGCATACCCTGACTTCCAGAGAAGATAGTGAACCCCTGTCTCCCGGTCCACAAGAATCTGGCGGACGCCGTCATCCTTGAGCTGGGATCCGTCTTTATACACCACTTCAAACCGGTTTTCATGCTTTGACATTGCTTTCACTCCTCGCTTCTGTCTGTTCTCATTCCCGGATGCATCATTCCCCGGTCGGAATCTTTTCGTTGATGCTCTTGTTCCGATAGTTCAGATTGGTTCTCACGGTGTAGCCCTGCTGCTCCCAGAACGCATTGGCTGCGTCATTATCCCTGAAAACCAGTCCGAAGATCTTCTGGATGCCCTCATTTTTCAGCGCTTCCTCGGCGCGCGAAACCAGCGCCGCCGCGATGCCCAGCCTCCGGAAGTCCGGATGCACGCACAGGTGGTGGATGATCGCCCGCCTCCCGTCATGACCGGCCAGGATCACCCCGACAAGCCGCTCCCCCTGCACCGCCGCAAAGCAGGTGTTCGGGTTTCTTTTCAGGTAACGGGCAATGCCCTCGCGGGAATCATCCACGGGATTCAGCGCGCGGCGCGTCTGCTCCGTACTGTCTCACAGGGCATAAAATGCGTCATAGTCCTCCATCGTGACCTGCCGGATGATTGTTTCCACTGTGCTGCCTCCTGTCTGTTTTCCTTTCACTCCGCTTCCGGGATCTCCACCATCAGAATGCCTTCCTGATCGAACGGGAGCGCTGCCGCGGTCTGTCCGCCGCGAAAATGGAATGCGCCGCCATGACTGACCGGGTCGCGGTCGATGGAATTGATCATCAGGACATCCTCTGCCGCGAGCGCGGCCTGGGCTGCATACTCATCCTGTGCTCCCTGCTTCCACTCCTCGGGCGTGTAATTGACATACACCGGCCAAAGCAGCAGATGCTCTGTTTGGAACCGTTCCGGGAAGTCCCAGAGGTCTCCGCAAAGCGCCGGTGTCATCTCCACCCCGTGCAGGCAGAAAGACCCCGTGTCCGTTCCTTCGCAGTAATGCCTGTCCGTGCGGGTGTACTCTTTCCAGCCCCTGGAGATGCGCCGGTAGTTATGAACGACCCTGCCCTCCGAGAGAATCACATAGGAGGAATACAGCCGATCCTGGGCTTTTTCGATATAACCAAGGCCCACGGAAAGACCGTACTGCACGGTCCATTTCCGGATCAGGGCGATCTCCTCCGAGGTGAGCGCCAGCGCCATGGTCCGGTCTTTTTCATACTCCCAGGCAAGGGCATCGAAGCCCTGCAGAAAGGCTTCGCCAAAGCACAGAAAGTCCGCGCTCCCCTGAGCGCGCTGCATGGCTGTCTCAATCTGTTTCAGATTGAACGCTACATTCCGGTTTTCGCACCGGTAGGAAACAAGGCCGATTCGCATGCCTGTCCTCCCCGCATCCGGATTATTGTTTCCGGAGAATATCCAGCGTATGATGCGACGCCCCGATCAGATCCTGCCGCTCACAGATGGCAAAATGGAAGTCCATCCATTGTTCAAACGTCCTGTCATCCATGCTGTCGATGTATTCCCGTTTGTAGTTGGTGGCCCCGTCCGTCGCGACCAGTTTCTGCCTGACAACCGGGAGGGCCGCATTCAGCGCGTCGATATCCTCCGTGCGCATCAGCTGAAACAGATCCTTCGGTTCGCTGATGCAGTGCCAGTCAGGCGTGAGCATCTTCAGGTCCATCACATCATGCAGTCGGTTCATGCCGAACACATACTGAATGACGGTCGGCTCGTTCATACAGTACGCCGCCAGAATGATTCCGCCGGGCTTTGTCACCCGGACCGCCTCCGAGAGCGCTTTCAGCTGATCCTCTTTCGTGTACAGGTGATACAGAGGGCCGAGCAGCATAGTCAGGGAAAAGGATGCGTCCGGGAGAAAGGACAGGTCCAGCGCATTGCCCTGAAGGGCTGTCAGCGGCTCAGAGCCGTCCAGTTTTGACCGGAGCTGTTCCAGATTGTGCCCGACAAGCTCCACGGCTGTGACCGGTATGCCCATTTTCGCGAGCGTCACGCTGTACCTTCCGGTCCCGGCTCCCACTTCAAGCACCGCCGGGTCGGAGACGCCCTCCAGGCTTTCCCGGATGTATTTCATCGTGGTCAGATATTCCACCTGTCCGTGACGCGAAAGAAGACGTCCTTCCTCGTCGTAGTGGCTGTAGTAATCCTCAAGAAACCCCATATTGTCCTCCATACCTGCTTTACAGCACCATCAGAAGCGTTCCGGCGCCGATGAGCACGCACCCGATTATGGATTTGACCGTGAATTCCTCATGCAGAAACACAAAGGCCATCACCAGGGTGATCACAACGGACAATTTGTCCACAGGCACCACCCGGGATGCGTCGCCCAGCTGCAGCGCCCTGTAATAGCACAGCCACGACGCGCCGGTGGCCAGTCCCGAGAGGATCAGGAAAATCCAGCTCCTCTGGCTGATCGACCGGATGCCGCCCTGCTGATTCGTCAGAAACACCATGCCCCAGGACATGACCACAACGACCAGTGTGCGGATCGCCGTCGCAAGATGGGAACCCACGCCTTCAATCCCGATCTTCGCCAGAATCGATGTCAGCGCGGCAAAAACAGACGACGCAAGCGCCAGTACAAACCACATGATTCATCCCTCCACTCCGGAATCATCCGGACCCTTCCGCACCATCAGGTGCCGGAAGCCTCGTTCATCATATTCAGAATGACGTCTTCCGTCTGCCGCAGCTGTTCCTGGGCCGAAATCGAGGCGGTCCCGTCACCCTTCTGCACACCGTAGTCACCGAACTGTGCATGATTCCCGCCCGGGATTTCCAGCCAGACAGCCTTTTCCGGCAGGAAGGGCCTGCCCTGTTCAAGCTTTTTCCTGTTCAGGACCCGGTCCTCGGACCCATAGACCGTCACGGCCTGCAGGCCCTCATCCAGCTGCTTTGTAGGATAAGCGGCGAGCAATACAACCCCGGTCAGATTCTCCGGATGGTTCGCCGCATAGACTGCAGCCATGGCGCCTCCCAGCGAGTGCCCACCGATATACCAATGGTCATATTCGTACGAGTCCATCAGGGCACCTGCCCCGTTCATCCTGAAAAACGCCAGGCGGAAGGGCATGGAGACCAGAAAGACATCCATTCCTTTCCCGGCCAGATCGTGCAGGAGCGGCGCGTAGGCCGTTTCCTCCACTTTTGCGCCGGGGTAAAAGATGAGGACATTCTCCTTGGAAGGTCCGTCAAAGAGCCATCCCATTTCGGTCTTCTGCACCTGCACAGCGGCGTCCGGGATCATCGCGGCCTTCGCCGCCTCCCCTGCATGATAGTACTGTGCTGTATACAGGAAAAAGCTGCCCAGCAGGAGCACCAGCAGGCACAGCGGCACCAGCCACATTCGTTTTCTGCGTTTCATGTTTTCAAGTGACTTCTTTTCCAGGCCGCTTCATCTGAAGCGGCATTTTGATTCTGATTTGCCTTTTTTCGGGACCGGATCCCTTACAGTGTCAGCGTTTCCAGATCGTCCGGAATCCACAGTTCTCCGTGATAGGACTGCGCGCCCTCCTGCCCGTACAGTGCCTTGCGATTGGCCAGGTTTTTGTCCTCCGTGTGGTAGAGCAGCAGGTTTTTGATCCCCAGCCGCTCGGCACTCTCACAGGCATCCTTCACCGTTGAGTGATGCTTCTCATACGGGTGGAACACGTCCGCCTGGCCATGCAGGCAGAACGCCTCATGCAGCATCCAGTCGCTCCCCTGCGCCAGGGATTCGAGCGCGGGATTCAGGGGTTCATCCCCGCAGCAGGTCAGTTTCTTTCCCTCGCCGTACCCCATGACAAAGCCGAACTGCTTTGCCTTGGTGGAGAGAATGTCGAAGAAGGTGAACGGATGCCCGATGATCTCCAGGCTCTCTCCGTCCTGCACTTCCACCAGGTGCAGTTTCTGGTCAATCAGAGCTGCTTCCTTTTTCTGGAGCAGTTTTCCCGCCATGTCCCGGAGAAGATCAATGATCTCCTTATGGGAATAGATGTACGCATCCCCGTGATACGTTCCCTGGTTTGTGTACTGGCAGATCATGCGCATCATCCAGATGATGCCGAGGATATGGTCGATGTGCTTATGGGTGACAAAGATATGATGGATCTGCTTCCAGTCATATCCGGCAGCGCGGATCTGGTGAAGGACACCGTTGCCGCCGCCCCCGTCGACCAGGAGCAGCTGCCCGCCGTCGTCGAGGATAAAGCAGGTATTGTAGCATTCGGTCACCAGCGCATTGCCGGTCCCCAGCATGGTCAGTTTCATCATGGTTTCCTCACTTTTTATCCCTGTGTGATCTGTGCTCTCCGCGTTTGTCTCCTGTCAGCACCCAGCATCTTCCAGAGCCGAAAAGCACAGGTCCTGCGCTGTATCTTACTATCATGCGTTCCTCTTTTCAAGCATGCTTTCCGCCCAAAAAGCCGGCAGGCGCTACCGTTCCTGCCGGCTTTGCAGTCCATATTCAAAGGTCAGATGCCCCGTTTGCTGAGGATATTCCGGAGAATCACAAATGCGAGAACGCCTGTCAGGAGATCCGCGGCAGGCTGGGAAAGAAGAATCCCGTCAAACCCCATAAGGAGGGGCAGCACGGAAATTGCGAGATAGAAGAGGATGCCCTGGCGGGAAAGCGAGAGCACGAGCGCGCCGGCCGCATGCCCGACCGCTTCGCACACGCAGGTCGCGACAAGAGAGATGCCCACCAGTACCGAGCTGATCTGCATGATGCGCAGCATCCGGACCCCGAGGCGGATGACCTCCGGGTCATCCAGGAAGCGCTGCATCATGAAGGGCGAGAGGAAAAAGAGCACCACGGCAAAGCATGCGCCGAGCCCGGTTTCAAACAGGCACGCAAAGCGCAGGGTTTTCCGGAACCGCTGGCCGTTCCTGTTCCCGAAGCAGTAGCCAAATAGCGGCTGTCCGCCGAACGCAAACCCGATGAGCGTCATCAGGCAGATCATGTTGATCTTCATCGCGATGCCCATCGCGGCAATCGCCTGGTTGCCATACGGTTCCAGCGCGCGGTTGGTCAGCAGCATGCTCAGGCTCGACATAATGTTGGTGACCGAGGCGGGAATCCCGACGCGCAGCACCTCCCCGATGTCCCCCAGTGCCTTCCCGGCCTTCTTTGCGTCCACGCTGACGATATGGCATTTCTTCCGGATGATGATCAGGTACAGCACACAGCTCAGCACATTGCTCACCGAGGTCGCGAGGGCCGCGCCCGCCGCGCCCATGTGCAGCGTAAAGATGAAGATCGGGTCCAGGATGATATTGGCCACAGACCCCGCAATCGCGCCCCACATGCCCAGAGAGGCCAGGCCTTCCGAGCGCAGCTGGTTATTCGGGATCATGGACAGGATAATGAACGGCGTGCCCGCCGCGATCCAGGTGAAATACGCGGAGGCATGCGGCAGGGAGGCTTCATTCGCGCCGAGCAGGCGGAGGATGGGCGCCCGGAAAAGGAGCATCACGGCCATGAACACAAGGCCCGTGGCAAAGGCCGCAAACATGCACAGCGCTGAGACGCCGCCCGCCTTTTCATCCTCCTTTTTCCCAAGCAGCCTCGACATCAGGGAACTGCCGCCCAGTCCCCAGATATCCCCGATCGCAACGGACAGGACAAAGAGCGGCGCGCACACCGACACCCCGGCGACCAGGTTGGTATCCCGGGTCAGGGAGATGAACCAGGTATCCACCATGTTGTAGACAACGCTGAGTACCATGGACAGGACCACCGGCAGCGCGAGTTTCATGTAGGCGCGCGGCACCGGCGTATTCTCGAACAATTCTCTCTGCAAGACAAAGAACTCCTTACAAAATCATCAGGTTCCCTGTGCCTTCCGCCACCTGTCAGAGGGTGACTGTCAGCCCGTCATAGGCGACATCAAACCCGTGCGGCTTCATCATTTCGGTCAGTTCGTCATAGAGGATGATGCCGTTGTGCGAAAAGTGATGGCAGATAAAGCGGGTCTTTTCATCCGCGATGCCGTCCCTGAGCATGCGCTCCCGGACCTCGATATTCTGCTCAAAGGACATATGTCCGTTGTACCTGTTTTTGAGCCTGCCCATCGTGCTGTCGAGGCTGACCACGGTCAGAGGACGCGTCACATGCGCCTTCAGATAGTCCCACGTTTCCTCCGGAAACACCCCGGTGTCATTCGCGTACAGGAAGGTGCTGCCGTCCTGCTCAAGGAGATAGAAAAGGCTTTCCGGGCAGGAGTGCACGGCTTTGAGCGCGGTCACGCGCAGCTCTTCCACATCCAGCGTCTCAAACGGTGCAAGCGTGCGGAACGTCACCGCTTTGGTCACTTCCGGCTCTTTCAGCAGCTGTTCCCCGGTGTATTCATTCCACACCTTTTCCGTGAAGCTGCTGCCGTACAGTGTCAGCGTCCCCGGATGATCCACATGCGCGTAGGGCGGGATGAACATGCCGATATCTTCCCGGTTGAAGTGGTCCATATGCGCATGCGTGACCAGAACGGACCGCACATCCCCCAGGTCCAGCTGGAAACGCAGCTTGGCGGCATACAGGTCCGGTGAAAAATCGATCAGGATATGGTCATTGACCAGCGCACCCGAGCGGAAGCGGATATCCTTCCCTCCCCGGCGCATCGCCTCACGGCAGTTGCTGCACTGGCAGAAAACGGCCGGCACGCCTTCGGCTGCCGCTGTTCCCAGATACATCAGTTTCATTCTCCGTTCCTCCTTTGGGGCCTTCTGTCCATAAGGCCCGCTTTTCCTTTCCCGGCAGGCCGTATCCGGTTTGCCCTATATGAATGGATTGTAACCAATATGAAAAGCGGCTGTCAATGGATTTTTCATCCTGACAGCCGCTTTTCGCTGTTCGTTTCATTCATTGGTCTGTCAGCGCATGGGAGGCGCGCTTTTCAGAACACCAGGGACTCGGTTCTGCGTAGCATCTCTATCAGGGTGCTGCGGCAGACCGCAATCATTCTTCTGTCCCGCGCTCACTTTCTGTTCCGTAGTATTTCATGCACAGCATGGTGATATCGTCAAACTGCGGCGCCGCATCCGCAAACCGGTCGACGGCCGAGCGCATCCGCTGGATCAGGGCCTCGGGCGCTGCATCCGCGTCCTCATTGAGGGTGTCCTCCAGGCGCTTTTCACCGAACATCTCTGTCGCCGCGTTCACGGCCTCGGGCACGCCGTCCGTATACACGAACACGCTGTCCCCCGGATGCATCTCAAACTCGCGGTTCTCGTACTTCGCCTTCCGGCTGACGCCGATAAAAATGCTGTGCTTGTATTTGAGCAGTTCAAAGTTTCCGCCGGCACGCCGCACGCCCGGGTTTTCATGCCCCGCGTTGCAGGCAACGCCATGCCCGGTGGAGATTTCCAGCACCGCCAGCCACACCGCAAAAACCATCATCCCGGAATTCCGCGCGCCGAGCTGTAGATTCACGCGCGCCCGCGCGGTCGCCGGGGCGCACCCGCTCATGAGCTGGTTCTTGATGAGTGTCTTGGAGACCATCATAAAGAGCGCGGCCGGGATGCCCTTGCCCGAGACGTCCGCAATCACCATGCCCAGATGGTCGCTGTCGATGAGGAAGAAGTCATAGAAGTCGCCGCCGACCTCCTTGGCCGGCGTCATGGACGCATACAGATCGAACTCATGCCGGTCCGGGAAGGCCGGGAAATTCACCGGCAGCATGTTTTCCTGGATATCCGACGCCAGTTTCAGTTCCTTGTCGAGGCGGTCGAGCTCCGAGATCATGGACACAATGCCCCGCATTTCATCGCCGGACTCCTTGTCCTGGAGCACGGTGCGCAGGAAGGAAAACGCGTCCTCTTCCTCGGTGCGCATGCGGCATCTCGCCGCGATCTGCACTTTGGCATCCGGATGCTCCGCATTGTACTTTTCCACGGCCTCGTCCATCATGGAGGACACATACTGCAGCGTGGAGCGGCTGCGCTCCTTGGAAAACATCAGGAACTTTTTTTCCTCCACGCGCGCCACGTCCCCTGTTCTGTGCAGGGTGTGGCGCAGGATGGAGAAGCCCGCCTGAAGGTTTCCGTCCATCTCAATGAGCAGCACGCTGTGCGTCTCGTTTTTCCCGGCCACGGCCAGATCAAAGAGATACGCGACATAGCGGTTGTTGTAAAGCCCCGATTCGTGGTCCACAAAGTGGTTTTCATTGGCGATGGAGAGGTACAGCAGCGACATGCCAATCACCAGGCCCAGCACGCCCAGGTCATAGGGCACCAGATTCTGGGCGATGACGTCGCCGGAGATGGAGAGCACCAGGGGCGTGATGCGCAGGAAACGGATTTTCGTCGTCTTCCGGTCATAGATCTGGACCACAATGCCCGTGGCAAAGAAGTATCCGAGCTCAATCCCGGTGATGACATAGAAGAGCGTCCGCGGCTGAAACTGGTTGTTTTCTGAGTAGGTAAAGATCATGCCATTGAATGCGTTGAGAATAAAGAGCACCGAAAACACCGCGAGCGGCACGAGGGAGGCAAGATACGGCCACGACATGCGTTTTTCCTCCACATGCACCTTGCGGTGAATGTACGCGACCCACAAGACACAGATGGACTGCATGGTGATTTCCAGAACGGTTCTTCCGACAATCACGCCGGTATGGCACCACATCGCCGTCTGCCCGTACAGCGCATGGCAGAAAAAGAACAGGGCGCACAGGATTTCAAGGCAGACGCAGATTCCATAGAAGATTCTCTGGGAGAGCCGTCTGCGGACTGCCCCATAATCCGAGAGCACCAGGATCAGGAGCACCATCAGAAACGAGGCCGCGTCGATATAGCACGAAACGACCGCGTCTGCATGAATCAGCATGATGGTGCCTCCTGTTCCGCGGCCGCAGGCACGGCCGACTTGTTCATGGCATGGATATGGGTGCACAGAAGAAACAGCGTATAGATAAAGGCAGTGGACGGAATGCCGACCTGCCAGAGATCCCACGCAAAGCGCACGGTCAGAAGCAGTGCGCCGAGGAAGAGCACGCGCGGGTTCATCCTGCCGGCCTTGATCATGCCGATCACCAGGTACACAGCGATGGGAAGAAAGATCACGCCGTCGATGGGGCCCCGCACATAGGTGTTGGTCTCAGACTCCGTGAACACCCAGCCGGTCTGCAGGTTCATGATCAGGAGCACGAAGAGCGCAATGCACGGGATCGCATAGATCACCTTCAGCCGCCGGATCCTCGCCAGATCCTGATGGAGCACATAGTCCAGGTACAGGACATAGAGGTACGGGAAGACTGCGAACACACCCATCATGAGCGTCGTTGCGCCGACCATCAGCGCGCCCATGAAAACACCGGGCTGATCCTGGGGAAGAATGGAGCCCATTTCCAGGATGGACGCCGCCATGCAGGTGATCACCATGCCGAAGAACAGACGGTCATCCACCCGGCCGCGCTTGCGCTGCATGGAGGAATAGAGGAGCAGGCCCAGCAGGAGCAGGAGCGACGCGTTGTCGATGATGATCGTGCCGGCCGCCTGCTCGGACATGCTCTTTTCCTTGAGAATCCGGAAGGACGCTGTCAGGCCCTCCGCTCCGAGCGGGTCGCGCACGGTCATGACAAAGTCATACGTGCCTTTTTCCAGGTTGGTGTAGCTGACCGGCTTGAGCTCGGTCCTCCGCACCGTGGTGTCCTGAAGATCAAAGCCTTCGAGGCGGTAGGTGACATCCGGGTCCATCAGGGAATAGTTGAACACGAACGGGTAGATCGTCAGGCGGCGCGTATTGTAGGGGATCGTGAAAACCCCGGTGCCGTCCTCATACACGCGCTTCCCGTCAATCTCGATATAGGGAAGCCCCACTTTCACGGAGTGGATGCCCTGGAATGGCTCGTTGATATTCACGCGGACCGTGCCCCGGGTGCCCGCCATGTACAGATCGCCCTCCGGCGTCAATTCGCTGAAGGAGTTCGTCGTCGCGATATAGGAAAGCCCGCTGGGAATCCCGTAGAAGACCGCATCCACCGGACCGTTTTTCAGCAGCTTCTCCACGGAGCAGACATAGATGCCGTTGCTGGAGAGGACCCAGAGGTCTCCCCTGCTGCTCTCATAGAAATCATAATTGTTGGAATACGGGAAGTGCTCAATCGTCGTCACCTGAAAGTCCGGCGTCATGAAGGCCAGGGAATTGCCGGTGGCAATCCAGTAGAGATCCCGGGACGGACTGCGCTTGATGCGCAGGATCACTTCCGACTTCAGCCCGTCCTTTGTCCCGATATGCCGCATGCCGCCTTCGGTCAGGACATAGATGCCGCCGCCGTCCGAGCCCAGCAGCTTTTCACCGTGGAAGCCTTCGGCCAGGGTGAGAATGCTCGTCACGATCATCTCATCCTCCGCGCCGTAGCTCGCCGTCACGCGGCCGCCGCGGATGATGCTCACCCCGTCGGGCTGCGCGGCGAGGATCGATCCGTCCTCACATTCGCAGACCGTGCGGACCTGGTCTGAGAGCATGCCGTCCGTCATCGTAAAGGCGGTCAGCGAGCCGTGGTCATACAGAAGCAGCCCGTGATCATACCGCCAGGTGGAGATCCAGAGGCGGTCCTGGCTGTCCCGGATGATCGAGCGGATGCGCTCTTCCTTCAGGTAGCTCACAAGGTCATCCGTGCCCAGTTCCAGTCCGGAGGCTGTCTCGGCTTTTGTGAGCGGCAGTCTCTTCAGCGGGCGGCCGTTTTCCACCACCACCAGGCCGGAATTGTCGGTTCCGATAAACAGTCTGCCGTCCAGAAGGCAGGTGGTGTTGACCACATCCTCCGGCAGACCGCAGCGCTCAAAGAGCTCCAGGAAGCGGTTGGGCACAATCTTCATGACGCACTGCCGGGAGGAGGTAAACCAGAGATTCCCCTCATAGTCGGTCATGACATGCCCCACAGACTGGTCCATGGGGACATTTTTCAGCACATGCAGTCCGTGCACATCCAGCTTGCCGATCCCGTTGCCGGCACAGATCCAGAGTTCTCCTGCAAGGACTTCCATCCTTTCTATATTTGCAAGTGAACCGATCCCTGTCAGGTCCGCCGAATCAAATTCGTCTTCCGTCCTGCCGTGAAAGATCACAGCCCCCCCGGTATAGGGGTTCGCACAAGCCACATACAGTTTTCCCTTTTCCACCGGATCGGGCAGCATGCACTGAATGCTCCCGATGCCCAGCGCCTCATGCGCATAGGCGTGCAGGACTCTTCCGTCCTTCATTTCCACCAGGTCGCCGCCCATGGTCAGTCCGTACATGAGGCCGTCATGACCGGCCCTCAGATCCGCCATGGTGACCGAAAACACGGGTTCATCCCGGATCACATTGAGCCGCAGGTTCTCCCCGATCTCTGTTACCGTCGCGACCCCGGCTGCGGTGCCGATGTAGATTCTCCCCTTCGTATCCTCCGCAATCGCCCGGATGCTCTCCGACATCAGCTGGCCTTCCCGGTCGATGCGCGTCACGCTGCCATGATCCATCAGATAGATCCCGCAGTCGTTGGTGCCGATCCACAGGCGGTCCTTCCGGTCCACATACAGACACCGGGTATTGAGAATGCCGGATTCGGAATCCATCAGTTCAAACGTGTTTCCGTCATAGCGGATCAGGCCCGCATAGCTGCCGATCCAGATGAAGCCCTCACTGGTCTGCGCGATCGCATTGGCCTCCGAGGTCGGCAGACCGTTGCGGTTATCGTAAAGAATGGCTGAATATCCCTCTTCGTTTTCCATCGGATCAATGGACGGCGTGAGATTGAAGCAGCCGGACGCATTGAGTACCTGCGTCACTTCCCCGGCGCAGGCATGCACGGCCGCGCCAAGGCACATCAGCACGCAGAGCACAAGGCACGCAAGATGTCTTCTCCGGATGCACTTTCCTGTATCATATCCGCTCATCGAACGCTGTCACTTCCTACTTCTGGTCGCAAATCATACGCAAAGCACCTGCAGACTGCCTGTCCCCGGGAACGCCGGAGAGCCTTCCGATCCCGCTGCCTGGTGCTGAAACAGGCAAAGAATCCAAATTCATTTCAGTATAACATTGACTCTTTTCGGTGGCAAGACAGATATCATCCCGTTTCAGCCAGTCCGCCTGAACCGAAACAATAAAAAACACCCCCTTCTGATTTGGGAAGGCGGGTGTTCGCGCCGGTGCGCTCCTTGAAAGTGTTCTCCGTATCCTTTGCTTATCTTGCCGGCGGCGTCAGCTTCAGCGTCTCCAGCACATGCTCAATCCCGCAGTCCTTCAGGAAGCGCAGGCTGCCCTCAATTTCAGAAGGAACAGCCACCCGGCCCGGGGCATGGGCATCGCACCCGAGGATCACTTCATTCCCCACTTCATGTGCAATCCGGAAGAACGCGGCATTCGGGTAATGCCGGGTTTCCACATACCCCAGCATATTGAGTTCCAGCGGGATGTTCAGTTCCTTTGCACGCACGCAAAGCTTTTCGTACCATTTGCGGTAGATCCGGTTTTCTCCGGTGAAGTTGAGCACATCCGGATGCGCGAAGCAGCTGAATGCGCCGCTCTCCAGGGCCTCGATCGTCTGCTTCACATACCGCTCCAGCCGGCTTTCATCCTCTGTGGCCTTGCTGCAGGGCGCCTCGCCTTCGCATTCATTCCCCAGAAAGTGCTGGCCCAGGATCAGATAATCCAGCTGGAAGGGGCGGATCAGGTCCAGCAGGCGGGGAAAGTATTTCGGATAATACTCCGCCTCCAGTCCGATGAGGATCTGGATGCGTCCGGCGTATTCTTCCCTCAGCTGCCGGAGGGTCATCACGTAGTCCTCCAGCTGCTCCGGACGCATTCTGAATCCGGAGACATAGTCATCAAACACCTGCGGGGAATGATCGGCAAACCCGAGGATCTCCAGCTTTCTTTTCAGTCCCTGCTCGATATATTCGCGTTCACTGCCCGTCGCATGGTTGCACCGGGGCGTATGCGTATGGTAGTTGGCTTTCATGGTCATTTCACAGGACAAGGCGGTGCCTCCTTCAGTTCTTCCATTCATGTTTTTGCCGGGATTCCCCGGTCGTTTATTCTTCAATGGCGGCTTTTTTCCTGAGCGCACGTGCGATCTCAGCGGCTTCAAACTTCGGTGTCCGGTCATAGCGGTAGAGCCCGTTTTTCTCCTGCTCCACGTCATAGAGCTGCGTGTAGCACAGTCCCATGTGATCCGGATTGCGAAGCAGGGTCTCCGTCAGGGAGGCGAAGCGCTCCAGGAATTCTTCCTTCGTCTTCGGCGCAGCGCCGTACCCCCAGCCTTCCTCCGTATCCGCCCAGCGGATGCCGCCGTATTCGCTGACCATGACCGGCTTCTCCCCGTCATAGTGCTGCCGGCCCTCGCGCTCATCATACAGCGCGCTGCCCGGGCAGTAGCGCTTGGCAAAGATCTGCCCGTCCTGCTCATAGTCGTGCGTATCATAGATATCCGTCAGTCCATGGAATCCGCCGCTGGTATCGATCACCGGGCGCGTGGGATCCAGTGCTTTGGTCACGCGGTAGATGAGGGCAAGCGTCTCTTCCATGCAGCCCCTTCCGCTTTCGCCCCAGACTTCATTGAACGGACACCACCCGATGACGCTTGGCGCGTTGAAATCCCGCTCCACCGCTTCCATCCATTCGGGCAGGAAAGCCGCGAGCGCGCCGGGAAGCGAAGGCTCCAGACCCCAGGAGGGCATTTCGCCCCACACCAGATACCCGAGCCGGTCGGCCCAGTACAGGAAGCGCGGTTCAAAGACCTTCTGATGCAGCCGTGCGCCGTTAAAGCCAAGGTCCATGGAGAGCTCAATATCCCGTTTGAGTGCTTCGTCACTCGGCGCTGTGTAGATGCCGTCCGGGTAGAATCCCTGATCGAGCACCAGTCTCTGGAAGACCGGATGCCCGTTGATCAGGCAGGCCTTCCCGTCAAAGGAAACCGTGCGCAGCCCGAAATAGCTCCTGACCCGGTCTTCCTTTCCGTCGCCTGTGCGCAGTGTGAGCTCCAGGTCATAGAGCACCGGCGCACCGGGCTCCCACAGCCTGACCTCCCGGACCGCAAGCAGCGTGCTGACGACCGGGGCCGCGGCCTTCACCGTCACCGCTGCCTGCTCGCTTCCATCCAGAAGGGCGCGCGCCTCCAGCACCGTGCCCTCTCTGTATCCCTCCAGGTGCGCCTCCAGGGCCACCGTTCCGTTCTCGGCGTCCGGCACAAGCCTGAGGCTCTTCAGATACGTTTCCGGGACCCACTCAATCCATACCGTCTGCCAGATCCCCGTGGTGCGTGTATAGTGGCAGCCCGCCGAATGATACCGCGTGCTCTGTTTGCCGGACGGCGTGAGGGGCGAGCGCGTGTCATCCTGCGCAAACACCGTGACGGTGTTGTCCCCCGCGCGCACAGCCTTTGTGATGTCAAAGACAAACGGCGTATACCCGCCCCGGTGTGTTCCGACGGACTGTCCGTTGATCCACACTTCGCAGTCATGGTCCACTGCGCCGAAATGCAGAAGAACCCGTCCCTCCATGGCTTCCCCGGGGAGATCAAAGGTTCTCCGGTACCAGACTGCCGGCATGAAATCCGTGCAGCCGATGCCCGAGAGCACGCTTTCCGGGCAGAACGGCACAAGAATCCTGCTGCTGTAGGGTTCCTTCCGGTCCACCATTCCTCTCTCCCGGCCGGATGCACCGGGATCCTGCTCAAACTCCCAGAAACCATTCAGATTCTGCCAGTTTTCCCGCGCAAACTGAGGACGCGGGTATTCCGGACGCGGCATTGCACACATGGGGCATGGCCTCCTTTTTTCTTTCATGCGTTGCTCCAGCCTTCCCAGGATGGCTGTCCCGGCCATTATATCACACCTGTCCTCTCCGGATACAGAGTGTCTTGACGAAGCACCCTGATCTGATACAATGAAAAGTACCTGAAGGACGAAAAAACAAAAGACTTTCCAGTGCCCCGGCGCATTCCCCGAGATCCGTGCTGTCTCCACGGCAGAGGATCTGTAAACTGTTCACCGGGCACACCCGTCAAAAGGAGGCAAACGAAATGAACCGCATCCTGTATCGTGATCTTCAGCCCGAGGGCTGGCTGAAGCGTCAGCTGGAAATCCAGGCCGAAGGGCTCGCGGGAAACCTGGACCGGGTATGGCCGGATGTCCGCGACAGCGCGTGGATCGGCGGAGACCGGGAGGGCTGGGAGCGCGTTCCCTACTGGCTCGACGGGTTTATCCCGCTGGCCTGCCTTCTCCGGGATGAAGATCTGACCGCCCGGGCCAGGCGGTATATGAACGCCATCATGGACCGTCAGCAGGAGGACGGGTGGATCTGCCCCTGCAGCCAGGAGGAGCGCAAAGGCTATGATCTCTGGGCCGTGCTGCTCATCGGCAAAGTGCTCGCGGTGTATGCCTCCTGCATGGAGGATGAACGGGCCGAGCGCTCCCTTTACAGAACCATGAAAAACCTGCATGACCTGCTCGCATCCGGTACCGTCAGGCTGGAAAACTGGGGACGGTTCCGCTGGTTTGAAGGCCTGATCCCGCTTCTCCACCTGATGGACCGCTGTCCTGAACAGTGGATGACAGAGCTCGGCGACCTGCTCCTTGCTCAGGGAGCGGACTATCCCTCCTTCATGGAACGGTGGAAGCGTCCACTGAACGAGTGGACGTATGAAACACACATTGTGAACATCGCCATGATGCTCAAATATGAGGCGCTCCTTTCTCTTGTGCAGAACCGCCCCATGAACGGCACGCCCGAGCAGCTCTGGCAGTTCCTCACAGAAACCAACGGGACGGCCGTCGGCACGCTCACCGGCGATGAATGCCTGTCGGGCCTTGGCAATCAGCAGGGCACCGAGCTGTGCGCGGTGGTCGAAATGATGTACAGCTTTGAATGGCTCTACAGCGTGTCCGGGGACAGCGTCTGGGCCGACCGGCTGGAAAAGGCTGCCTTCAACGCGCTGCCGGCCACGTTCACCGAGGACATGTGGGCCCATCAGTACGACCAGATGGTCAACCAGGTCTCCTGTGTCCCCTTCCCTGGAAAGTCCTTTTTCCGCACCAACGGCAGTGAATCCCATGTGTTCGGCCTTGAGCCCAACTACGGCTGCTGCACGGCCAACATGGGCCAGGGATGGCCGAAACTCGCGATGCGTGCGGTCCAGAAGACCGATGAGGGACTCGTGCTCGCGCATCTCCTGCCCTGCAGCGTGCACACAGACATCGGCGGACAGCCCGTGTTTCTCCGGATCGACAGCGAGTATCCCTTCCGCTTTGGCGCTGACATCACGGTGCAGGCAGAGGATGCGGATTTTGCGCTGTCCATCCGCATCCCCCTCTGGGCCAGGGAGGTGCTGGTCAATGGAAAACCTGTGCACCCTGAGGAGGGCCACCTGAAATTCCAAAAGCGCTGGCACGGCACGGAAACCCTGCACCTCACCCTGAGCGATGCGCCGCATCTGGTGTCCCGCCCGCAGGGCATGCAGGCGGCAGAATACGGCCCGCTCGTCTTTTCGCTCCCCCTTCAGATGACGGCGCACCGCCGGGAGTACGTCCGGGACGGTGTGGAGCGAAAGTTCCCCTACTGTGACTGGACGTTCGAGCCGCAGTCCGAATGGCGGTTCGGCTTTGCTTCCCCTGACCTGACCGTGGAAGAGAGACCGCTCTCCACCACGCCCTTTTCCATGGCCTGCCCGCCCGTTGTCCTGCACGCGCAGCTCGCCCCCATCTCCTGGGAGTGGGCAGACGGATACGACTCGGTGCCCTCCGCTGTCCCTGCGTCCAAACAGGCCGTCGGCCCGTCCCGATCCATGGAACTCATCCCCTACGGGCACGCAAAGCTGCGCATGACAGAACTTCCCATGGCCGAAACAGATGACCCATCCCAGAAAAATGAACATAAGGAGGAGTGTCCTGTAATCCGCGGACTTTCCCACATTGCCGTCCGGGCCGCCGATCTCATGAAGACCGTGCACTTCTACACCGAAGTGCTGGGCCTGCCCGAAGCGTTCCGCATGACAGATGACCAGGGGAATGTCTCCACGGTCTATGTCTACATTGCGCCGAGCCAGTTTATCGAAATCTTCGCCAACGGCTCAAGACCGCCGCTCTCCGGGCAGGATGTGATCGGCATGTGCCACATCTGCCTGGAAACAGAGGACGTCGAAAAAGCCTATGAGACCGTGAAGGAACAGGGCGGACCGCTCGACACCGATGTCCGTCTCGGGAAATCCAGGTGCCGCATGTTCTGGACGCATGACCCGGACGGGAACGCCCTGGAAATCATGGAACTCCCGCCCGATTCCCTGCAGGCTAAGGCCAATGCACGATTCGCAGCGCGTTCCTGAACAGATGTTTTTCTGAGCCTCACGGCATCCTGACATTCGAATGAATGAAAAGCAGCCAGTCCGGGCGTTTGTCCCGAACTGGCTGCTGCTTTGCATAGGGCTGAGGAATGCCGCCTGAGAGTGCGGGGCTGTCCTTACAGGGTGATGCCGTCAATTTCTTCGGTCAGGGTGCAGATTTCATCGATCAGGGAGCCGATGTAGTCAATCGTGGCATTGAGGGGGCCGTCATTGGAGATATCAAAGCCTGCGATCTTCGCCATCTCCACCGGTGCCTTGGATCCGCCTGCGGCCAGGAACTTTTTCCAGTCCTGCACCGCGCTCTCGCCTTCCTCACGGATGCGCAGCATGGCCTGGGTGGCCACGGTAAGGCCGGCGGAGTAGGTATAGGAATACAGACCCATATAGTAATGCGGCTGACGCATCCAGGTCAGTTCCGCGCCGTCCGGCAGTTCCACATCCTCGCCCCAGAACAGCTCGAGGTTTTTGCGGAACAGATCATCCAGGATATCGGCGTTCACGCTGCCGCCCTCGTCGATAATCTTATACACTTCCCTCTGATACCAGGCTTCCCGGAGGTGCGTGACAAAGTTGTGGTAATACGTATTGGTCACCAGGCTGGAAAGCACCCAGCGGCGGAAACGCTTGTCCTGACTGGTGGAGAGCAGGTGATTGGCCATGAGGAGCTCATTCATCGTGGAAGGCGCTTCCACAAGGTAGGTGGACGGTTCCGCATCATAATAGGACTGCGCGGCATCGCTGTACATGCTCTGTCCGGCGTGCCCGAGTTCGTGGGCGACCGTGAAGACATCCGACATGCGCTCATTCCAGTTCAGGAGAATGAAGGAGTTCTGGCGGAAGACGCCCGAGCAGAAGCCGCCGGTGCTCTTGCCGATGTTTCTCGCAAAGTCAATCCAGCGCTCGCGGTAGGCGCGGTCCACCATCTGCACATAGTCTTCACCGAGGATGGCCAGGCTTTCGCGGACGATCTTATGCGACTCCTCAATGGTGACCTTCGGATCATACTCCGGATCCAGCGCGACCTTGAGATCGGCAAAGGTCATTTTATCGAGGCCGTGCTTTTTCTTCAGCAGCCGTGCGTACCGGCGCATATGCGGAGCCAGGCGCTCGGTGATAACATCGATCTGCCGGTCGTACATTTCGCGCGTGACCTTCTGGCCAAAGAGCAGCGAGTCAAACACATTGTCAAACCCACGCAGCTCTGAGAGGGTCTTTTCCTGGGACACGCAGGCGTTGTAGGCCGCGGCCGTCGTGTTTTCATACTTTTTCAGGGTATCCGAAAACGCGCGGAAGGCAGCCCTGCGGACCGCCGTATCCGGGTCGGACTCATAGTAGTCTTCAAAGAGCGAATAGCCGAGCGGATACTCTTTTCCGTTCACGGTAAAGGGATCAAAGGCGATGTCCGCGAGCTTCATGGTGTTATACACGGTATAGGGGACATCAAACACGCGGCCCAGCGCAGCCATGACTTTCTCCGTTTCCGGGGAGAGCATATGCGCTTTTCTCGCGAGCAGGTCCTCCAGGTACACGCGGCAGCCCTTCGCCAGGCCCACCGCCTTTTCCAGTTCCTCTGTCGGGGCCATGAGAATCTCGCTGTCCACAAAGGACATGTCCTTATTCAGGCGCGTCATCTCATCGCTGACTTTTTCATCACGCTCGCGGAGCTTATTGTCCGTGTAGTCCGTTTCCACAGCCAGTCCGGAATAGGACCAGATGCGGGACAGTTTCGGGAGCATCGCTTCCCTTTCATCCAGACACTGCACGATCACGTCCGCTGTATGGAGCTTTCCCGCATAGGTTTCCACAAACTTTGCGACCGCCGCCTTGAGTTCCGTCAGGGCATCCCACATCTCCTGTTCATCCCTGTAGATCAGGGACAGGTCCCATGTCTCCTCCACGGGGACATCTTTGCGCTGCATCAGTTCCATTCTGATTTCCTCTTTCTGTCCTCACCGGACGGTTTCTTTTTTATTCACTGTTTTCAGCCGTGCCGGCCCTCAGCCCACAGAGGCGATCACCCAGGCCCCGATCACGGCGCTGATCACCCACAGGATGCCGACAATGACGGTCATCCGGTCCGCTTTTGTATGCCAGTCCAGCAGCTTTTCCAGGTGGAAGTGCTCCGGATGCTCCGCGTCATAGGAGATGTCCACCTGCTCCCCGACCTCAAAGTTGTCCAGCGGGTAGCCCAGCGTGCTCTCTTCCTTCAGCGTTTTTCCGTCTGCCGTGTACTCCACCACCGGATGCCAGGTGTTCCCTCTTCTGTATCTCGTTCCGGGATGCTTATTCACTTCCGCGATTCTTCCCTCTGTGTGCGTGCGTTCCTGCTCCCTCATGGCGCGGTCTCTCCGAACCCCGCGCAGCCCGAGGACCAGGAGCGTCACCCCGCCAACGGACAGCAGCACGGCGATGACTAGAAAGAAAAGCAGATCCTGCTGCATGGTTTTCACACTCCTCACTCTTCGAAATCCAGTTCTTTCCGGAAAAGCATTGTAACACACAAGCCTCCGCCTGTACAGAAAGCCGCATGTTCCGGGAAAGGAAAGAGAAAACCGCTCCGGATGCAGAGACCTATGCCTCCGGAGCGGCCTGTGATTCAGCCCTCTCTGAAGCTTTTCATTCCGCTGTTTTTCTGTTCCGCACACCGCTGTTGCCGGTTCCGCGGACTTCCTCTTGGTAGAAAGAATCGACAATGGTCGGATGCCCCTGCGGGACACGCTAGGAGCAATTCTGTCAACCGATATCGGGCATGAAACGGCCGCATTCAAGCTGCACTTGAGGCAGCAGCGGAAACTTCAACCGCGCTTTGCTGTTGTCCCACCGCCGCTTCCTCTATACTTCCATTGTCCGATGGGACAGCGGTCAGACACAGCGGCCGGACAATAAGGAAGGGAGAAAAAAAGATGACAAAGACGTGCTCTGCCTTTTTCATGGATGACCCCGCGCAGGCCTATGCGCATCTCGATGCCTTTGGAACTGTCACTTTGCGCTACGGCAGCACGGCCCATGGCCACGACCTGTATGTCTGGGATGACGGCAGCCGCCATCTTCTCCACTGCAGTGCCTGCGATGCCTTCATTCTCGTGCAGAGAAGCGAGTATCACGGGATGGAGGATGACGATTACTACTCGGATTTCTTCCCCGTCTCCGGGCCGGAAGAAGCAGACGAACTCAACCGCCGGTATGACGGCTATGCGATCGAGCGCTCGTTTCCCCGCCGCTATCTCATGAAGACCAACCATCGCTTCGGCTGGTCGCATCACCCTGCGGATACCCCGGATTCCGCTGCCAGATCATGATCACAGGGAGGAAACAGCCATGAAAGAAAGCACACGCGTCTGGATTCTGCAGTCCGCCATTGACTATGTGCTGGACGGAACCATGCCGTCCGATCCGTTTGAAACAGAAGAAGAGAAGGCCGCTTTTTTCTCCGAGGTCCGGGATCTGCAGGAATACATGGATCTGGTGGGACCGGAAGCCTTCAGCAGAACGACCTTTGATGTCCCCTATTCCTATGAAGATGACGAAGATGAGGATGAGGATGGTTACTATTCACGGTTTGAAACCAAATAAACAGCATTTAGGAATACATGGTCT
>R21__coassemble_666_pt1 | contig 27064 bp, 21 predicted proteins | sample R21__metabat2_high_PE_034 | metagenome-assembled genome bin R21 | reverse complement strand
GTTCTCGGCGAGAATGTGGATGCCGTTGCTTCCGCCACCCTCACCAGCACCGCTGTTGTTGATGCTGTGAACGAACTCATGGCCGGTGCTCCCGCCGCTGAAGAACCTGCTGCTGAGCCTGCCGCTGAAGAGCCCGCTGTGGAAGAACCGGCACCTGAAGTCACCGCAGTCCCTGCGGATCTTGGAGAAGTCTATTCCATCACCAAGCCCGGTTTCGGCGAACTGCCTCTGACCGTTTCCATCACCAAGGCGGACGACGGCACCGTGACCAGCCTGACTGTGGATGCTTCCATCCAGACAGCTGCCATCGGCGACCGTGTCGCTGACACTGCCTTTACCAGCCAGTTCATCGGCAAGACCGGTCCCTTTGTCCTCGGTGAAAATGTGGACGCCATGGCCGGCGCAACCATCTCCAGTGCCGCAGTCGTCGATGCAGTCAACGAACTGCTTGCTGCTCCTGCCGGAGAAGCCGCCGTTCAGGAAACGCCGGTTCCTGAAGATCTCGGAGAAGTTTACACCATCACCAAGCCCGGTTTCGGCGAGCTGCCTGTGACCGTCTCCCTGACCAAGTCGGACGACGGCACCGTAACCAGCCTGACCGTGGATGCTTCCGTTCAGACAGCCGGCATCGGCGACCGCGTCGCTGACACCGCCTTTACCAGCCAGTTTGTCGGTAAGACCGGTCCCTTCGCCATCGGTGAAAACATTGATGCTCTCGCCGGTGCAACCCTGACCAGTTCCGCTGTGGTCGAAGCCGTCAATGAACTGCTCGGCCTGCTCCCTGAAGCAACCGAGGCGCCTACGCCCGAACCCACTGCAGAACCCACACCCGTTCCGACTGCTGCACCGACCGCAGAACCCACACAGGAACCCACCGCTGCTCCCGATCCCACGGAAGCTCCGACAGCCACCCCCGCTCCCACCGAGGCACCCATTGTGCCCGAGGTCGGCGAGGATGGCACCCTGACCGCGACCGTCCCCGGCTTTGGCGGACTGCCCCTTGTGGTCAGCCTGAAGAAGGCAGAGGATGGCACCGTTGCCGCTCTGACCATTGATGCGTCTGCACAGACCGCCGGTATCGGTGACCGCTGCTCTGACGAAGCCTTCACCGGTCAGTTCGTCGGCAAGACGGCTCCGTTCGCCATCGGTGAAAACATTGACGCAGTTGCCGGTGCAACGGTGACCAGCACAGCCATTGTCAAGGCTGTCAATGCACTCATGGATTACACTTCCGGAAACTGATTTCACAGGTTTCTGAATAGAAAAGGAGATGGACCTCACGCGGGGTTCATCTCCTTTTCAGTTTTACCTTCTATAAAACGCGTCCGTAATTCTCCGGCGTTACATTGACGCTGACTGTTCATCACAGTATAATTCTTCTATGACAAGTGAATGGCCGACGCATCTGCACAGCGATGTGCGGCACAGCTCTGCTGTGCCACGGGAATACGGATGAGATTTCCGGGCTATCCCAGTAACCGTGAAGCTGACGAACGCACGATGAAGCCACTGCATCCATGATGTGGGAAGGTGTGCAAGTAGAATGAAGCCAAGCCGGGAGACCTGTTTGTGTCGATTGAACAACCCCTGGGGGTGGGTCTTGCCGTTCAGACGTCCTGTCTGTATGGTGTTCCTCCGAAGCAGGCACTGCTTCGCTGATTCATTTGTTCACAACTATTTTTATAGGAGGGAACAAGATGTTCCGCAAATGCACGTCCCTGTTTCTTGTTCTGCTCATGGCCCTGTCGCTGACGGGTGCCTGTGCAGAAACCGCTGTGACTGTCACCGACATGACAGGCCGCGAGATCACGCTGACCGAACCGGCCACCCGCATCGTGGCCCTCACAGCCTCCGACTGTGAAATCCTGTATGCCCTGGGTGCAGGCGACCTGCTCGTGGGCCGCGGTGAATACTGCGACTACCCCGAGGCAGTCCTGTCCCTGCCCTCTGTTCAGTCTGGTGCTGAAACCAACATTGAACAGATCAAGGCACTCGAGCCGCAGGTTGTCCTGATGGCCACCATGGCTCAGACCACCGAACAGGTTGAAGCCCTTGAAAACGCCGGCATCCATGTCGTCGTTTCCGATGCTCAGAATGTGGAAGGCGTCTATGAAGCCATCCGCATGATCGGCGCTCTGACCGGCAAGACCGAAGAAGCCAGCGCACTGACTGCTTCCATGCAGCAGGCGTTCAGCGCAGTGTCCGAGTCCTCCAAGGACACGGGCAAGACCGTCTACTTTGAAGTCAGCCCCCTGCAGTGGGGTCTGTGGGTTGCTGGCAAGGGCACCTTTATGGATGAGCTGGCCGGCATGTGCGGTCTGACCAATGCGTTCGCAGATGTGGAGGGCTGGGCCCCCATTTCTGAGGAACAGGTGCTCGCCCGGGATCCCGATTACATTGTCACCACCACCATGTATTTCGGCGAGGGCCCCACACCCGTGGAAGAGATCATGACCCGTCCCGGCTGGGAAAACCTGAAGGCCATCACCAGCGGCCAGGTTTTCAATGCGGATTCCAACGAAATCACCAGACCCGGTCCGCGTCTCATGCAGGCTGTCCAGTCCCTGTATGAATTCATTCAGGAACATGAAGCTGCCCTCGAACCGGCTGCTTAATCAGACTGAGGGGAGCATCTGCTCCCCTCTCTTTTTTGTGAGGTTACCATGAACAGGCGTTCCTGTTTTTCCATGCCGCTCCGCCTCTTCTGGATCGCCGCGGTCTGCGGCACCATGCTCCTGTGCGTCTGTGTCGGCTCTGTTGCCATCCCGCTGACGGAAACGCTGCAGGTATTCCGCGGACTGCTTTCCGGGGTGCCGTCTTCCTCGACGTTCGGATCCATCATTCTTTCCATCCGTCTGCCCCGCGTTCTGTGCGTGGCGCTGGTCGGAGCTTCCCTGTCTGTGTGCGGCTGCGCCATGCAGGGCCTGCTCCGCAATCCCCTCGCTGACGGATCCACGCTCGGCGTGTCCGCCGGCGCGTCCCTCGGGGCGGTGCTCGCCCTGGCGCTTGGCTTTCAGATTCCCGGACTCCGCTACGGAGCAACCATGCTCTCCGCCATGTTCTTTGCCTTTCTCTCCCTGCTGCTGATTCTGTCTCTTGCCTATCTCCTGGACAAAACACTGGAAACCACCAGCATCATTCTCATCGGTGTCATCTTTTCCATGTTCGCCTCGAGTGTCATGAGTCTGATCATCACCTTTGCCGGCGAGAGAATCCGCTCGATCACCTTCTGGACCATGGGCTCCCTTTCAGGCAGCACCTATGTGCAGGCGATCGTCCTGTGCGCTGCCCTGATCCTCTGCTACGCGATCCTGCGCCTGCACGCGGAGGAACTCAATGCTTTTGCGATCTCTGAGGAAAACGCGCTGCATATCGGCGTCAACGTCCGCCTTGTCAAGCTGATTGTGCTCATCACCGTCTCTGTGCTCATCGGTGTCTGTGTCTCCATCGGAGGAAGCATTTCCTTCGTGGGGCTTGTCGTCCCGCATATGCTGCGCATGATCTTCGGTCCCAACCATGACCGGCTCCTTCCCTGCTCTCTGTACGGCGGGGCTGTCTTTCTCATGCTCGCCGACCTCGCAGGAAGAACCGTGCTGAGCCCGGTTGAGCTGCCCATCGGCGTGGTGACATCCCTGGTCGGGGCCATCGTCTTTGTGGTGATATTCTACCGTTCCAGGAAAGGGAGGGCATGACATGGACCATCTCCTGAACGTTGTCAATGTCTCGGTCTCCCTGCAGAAAAAGGAGATTCTGCACGACATTTCCTTTTCTCTCGACCCCGGCAGCATTCTCATGCTCGTCGGGCCAAACGGAGCCGGGAAAAGCACCCTGCTCTCGGCCATTTCCGGCAGTCTTCCCTTTGAAGGCTCAGTGGAAATCAAAGGCAAGAATATCCGTTCTCTTTCACGGCAGCAGATTGCCCGTTCCATGGGCCTTCTGATGCAGCGCAACAGCGGCTCTTTCGATTACACCGTTGAAGACATTGTACGTCTTGGCCGGTACGCCAGCCGCACCCATCCGTTTTCACGCTCCGGTTCATCCGATGAAAAGGTTCTGCAGGCCATGGAAATCACCGGTGTCGACAGCCTCCGCAGCCATTCCATGCGGACACTCTCCGGAGGCGAACTCCAGCGCGCTTTCCTGGCCCAGGTGTTCGCTCAGGACCCGGATATCCTTCTGCTGGACGAGCCCGCCAATCATCTGGATTTCCTCTATCAGAAAGACATTTTCGCCCTGATCGACCGCTGGCGCAGGGAGCCTTCCAAAGCAGTTCTGTGTGTCGTGCATGATCTCGCGCTTGCCAGAAAGTATGCCGACCGGGTTCTTCTGCTCCACCATGGACAGTGTGCAGCTCTCGGCATGCCCGCATCGGTTTTCACCAGAGACCGGCTGCAGGAGATCTACGGGATGGATGTGCACGCCTGGATGCAGGCGCTCTACGCGCAGTGGGAAGAACCCGATCCGGAGCTGTAAGGCCACGAAAAAAACTGCCCTGCGGCAGTTTTTTTCGTATTCCGGCTTTATTCCTCCGGCGGCGGGACAATGACGACCCGCGTTTCAGATGCATTCCATTTGAATTGTGCCGGATTGTCCAGTGTTCTGCTGAACCTGTGCGCTTTTTTCAGACTCTCGTCCGCAATGATCCGCTCTTTCTGGAGCAGACTCATAAACTCCTCTGTTCTGAGCGTTTTTCCGCTCCACCCCGTGTGCACCATCCATGCCCAGACCGCATCCGAGGGCGTGCGGATCGGAGAGCCTGCCGAAACGATAAACGAGTGCAGCTGATTAAAATCATGGACACCGATCGGCCATATGGTCCGCGCACCCATCCGTTCACCATAGAAGCAGCAGAGCTGCTGGAGGAAATAGCGGTTCCAGGCGAGCCCCATCGGGATAGGCGGCATCTGTTCACAGAGCCATTCATCCCTCACCGCATGATACGGGATCAGCGATCTTCCGCCCTGGAAGAGCTGCTTGAGTTTCCGGGCTGACTCATCAATCCACCGGTCCGTAATCCCGATGGACTCCACCAGCACATAGGTATCCTCCCCGTAAACAAACAGGAACGGATCTTCGCACAGGTGCAGATTGTACTTCAGGTTGTCTGTATTGTATCCGAGAATGCTCAGGCGGTCCGTCAGTTCGCCCATCGTGACCGGGCGCTGTACACGCCTGCAGTATGCCATCACCTGGCCCATCAGCGTGACATCGCTCTCTTCTTTCTTGAGGCTGATCGAACGGTTGTGGGGATGGAAATACCAGATCACATCCCGGTATCTGAGCTTCTGGAAAAGATACTTGGTCATGAAGAACGGAGCATCCGCTTCGGTGAGACGGTTCTGCTCGAAAAATTCAGGGATGGCACCCCGGATCAGTTCGCAGACTCTCTCCCGCCTGGCGACCCCGTTTTCTCTGAGTTCTTTATCAATGATCTGATAGAACGTCTCCCTGGCCGCGTCGAGTCCCTGAATGCTGTCAGCCGACAGGTACCGGTCGCTGATGCCGATCACTTTCGGGTCTTCACAGACATTCGCGATGTAGTTTTTCGTCACATGATACATGCGATGCAGTTCCTGGAGCGTGATGCCCTGACTTCCGCTGTTTTCAATGGCTTCGAGAATCTTTTCAGGGCCTGCCGTCGTGCGGTGCTTGGGCATGCTTGTATGCATCTTGGTGCGCGTTCCGGGAATCCCCTTGATGTCAGTAATCTGCTTTTCGCCCTCTGAGCCGCGAAGCGCCATATAGGGCCGGTTCAGCACATACTCGTCCCCCATCAGGGAATTCACGAGCGAAAAGACCGGGTACGGAGCATCCAGATGTGCCTTCCGGACCAGCTGCGGCTGAGACCGCCGGAGAATCTTCAGAAGCTCTTTCGTCTCATGCAGTTTTCCGTCACTGAGCAGCGCGTCCACCGCATCGTGCAGCGCGTCTTTTTCCTCATCCGTCAGCCCCAGATTATCCACATGCATGTACTGCCCGAAATAATTGATGATCGACCGGTCCATCAGCGCGCAGTTGTACGCGAGATAGGGCGAGGTGTGGAACACGCCCGCGAGTTCCTCCTTGGTCACCATTCGGCCTGCGTCCCGGATATACCGGATGACCGGATCCTTGAGCTGCTTGTCCTCCTGCCCTGTGGTGATATAGTCACGGGTGATCGTATATTCATCCCCGAACTCCTGTTTCAGGATGCCCTGCAGATAATACCGGTTGTCCACGCCGTACTCCAGCAGTTCCTGGTGGAATGCCCCGTAAAGCGTATTGTACATATAGGAAACCTGGCCGTTTTCCTTCATGTAGCGGCGGATTCGGTCCAGAAGCTCTTTGGGCAGCACGCCCTTCTTCGCGGGAATGTAGATGCCCCGGTTGCGGAGCATGGAGATCCGGTTCAGAAGCACGGTCATGGCATGGTCATTCTCCGGCACAGGACAATTCGGGCCATACTTTTCACGTGCCTTCTCCCGGAACAGCCGGAGTGACTCCGCATCATAGATATAGATGCCGTGACTGAAATAGGTATGCATGATGTCTTCGCATACATGCTGTGTCTGAATAGCCCCGCGGTGATAGTTGTGTCCGTCATACTGATAGGTGTGCCGGATCAGCTGTTCCACCAATCGGCCTGAATACCCTGCCGCTTCCGCGCTCTGGCGCACCTCCGGGAGTGAAGTGACGGGCACGACATCCGGGACAGTCTGCACATAGGCTTCCGTCTTCTCCGCTGTTTCCCGTGCGCCTTCCAGCACAATGACATGAGCCCGCGGCCAATAATACCAGACCTCTTTTTTCTCAAGAATGCTGGTCAGAAGATAGATCATGATCCGCGACCTGCGGCCGAGATATTTTTCCATTTCCTCTTCTGTCAGGCAGTCCGTATAACCATTGATGGCAGCCATCTGGGCCAGGATTTCCATCCCGCCCTTCTGCTCTGTTCTGGACACAAGCAGATTGCAGATCTGGCGGACCCGCTCGCTGGTGAGATGGTTCTGTTCCCCGATTTCAACCAGTTTTTTGCCCTCGGCGCGCGATTGCGTGATGTGCCACCAGTTTTCTTTCTCTTCCAGCACATCGCACAGGGCCCTGAGTTCTTCCTTAAAATTAAAGCAGCACCACCGGATGAACCCTTCCGGCATCCGGTTTTTCAATTCGTCATCCGTTTCAACCGCATCAAACGTCAGCCCGTCATGGCAGAGTGTTTCAATCTCAGGCCAGTTTTCCTCCCTGAGCACCTCAAATCCATACAGATAGGGCCATACTTTTTCTTCCCGTCTTGCTTTGGGGATATGTCTTCCTGCCTTACCGTACATGATCTCCAACGCGGTCACTCCTCGCTGCTACAGGCCGTGTCACCGTGGTGCCCGAAAGCATTATTCATTTCATTATACATCTGACGGCTGAACAAAGGAAGCTTTTTTCAAGATTCTTTTTCAGAGTTTTTTTATACTTTTTTACCCCCATCTTTCCACCCTGAAATGCGCTGATCTTCTGATTGCGCTTGACAAAGGGAGGGCTCTGCCCTATCATACCCACGAAATTGTAACGGGAGGATATCGGCATGGCTGAACTGACTATGGACAAGCTGGTGGCTCTTTGCAAGAACCGCGGCTTTATTTTCCCCGGTAGTGAAATCTACGGAGGACTTGCCAACACATGGGACTACGGCCCTCTGGGTGTGGCTTTCAAGAACAATGTGAAAAACGCCTGGTGGCAGAAATTTGTCCAGGAGAACAAATACAACACCGGCCTGGACTGCGCAATCCTGATGAACCGCGAAGTATGGGTTGCTTCCGGCCATGTCGGCGGCTTCAATGATCCGCTCATGGACTGCAAGGACTGCAAGGCCCGTTTCCGCGCGGACAAGCTGATTGAGGATTTCACGCACGGTGAAGAGACCGGCGACGGCTGGACCAATCAGGAACTGGAACAGTACATTGCCGAGCATGACATCGTCTGCCCTGTGTGCGGCAAAAAGAACTTCACCGGCATCCGCCAGTTCAACCTCATGTTCAAGACCTATTCCGGCGTGACCGAGGACGCTGCCAACGAGATCTATCTGCGTCCCGAGACCGCGCAGGGCATCTTTGTCAACTTCCAGAACGTGATGCGCACCACCCGCAAGAAGCTTCCCGCCGGTATTGCGCAGATCGGCAAGTCCTTCCGCAACGAAATCACCCCCGGCAACTTCATCTTCCGCGTGCGTGAATTCGAGCAGATGGAACTGGAATTCTTCTGCAAGCCCGGTGAGGACCTGGAATGGTTCAACTACTGGCGTTCCTTCTGCCGCGACTGGCTGCTCAGTCTGGGCATGAAAGAGGAGAGCCTGCGTCTGCGTGACCATGAGCCTGAAAAGCTCGCCTTCTACTCCAAGGCAACCACGGACTTCGAGTTCCTCTTCCCGTTTGGCTGGGGCGAACTCTGGGGTGTCGCTGACCGTACCGATTACGACCTCACCCAGCACCAGAATCATTCCGGCAAGTCCATGGAATATCTGGATCCGGTCACCAATGAACGCTTTATCCCCTACTGCATCGAGCCCTCCCTGGGTGTTGACCGTGCCGTCCTGGCCTTCCTGTGCAACGCCTATGAAGAGCAGGAACTCGAAGGCGGCGACGTGCGCACGGTGCTCCATCTGCATCCTGCCCTGGCTCCCTTCAAGGCTGCTGTGCTGCCCCTGCAGAAGAACAAGCTGGGTGCCCTGGCCTCTGAAATCCACGATAATCTGTGCAAGTACTTCCCTGTGGATTATGATGAGACCGGCTCCATCGGCAAGCGGTATCGCCGTCAGGACGAAATCGGCACGCCCTACACCATCTGTGTTGACTTTGAGACTGAGGAAACCCAGTCCGTCACCATCCGTGACCGCGACACCATGGAGCAGGTCCGTGTACCGCTCAGTGAACTCCGCGGCTGGATTGAAGAACGCCTCCGCTTCTGATCATCGATCGGCCCGTGCATGCACGGGCCGTTTTTCTGTGCATGTCAAAAGGGCATCCCGCGAAATCGGGATGCCCTTTTGGTGTCTGTTTGTTTACGGGGTCCAGCTGATCATCTCTTCAAACTGTTTTTCCGCTTCGTCAAGCTCCGTTGTGCCATAGTCGGAAACCGTGCCGGAGAAATGCATCCGGATGGAATGCTCTGTACCATCCATCGCCGTCATCCTGAGTTCCACCATGCCCTCGGCTGAACTGATGCGGCCTCCGCTGATGCGGATGCTGACCTCAGTCTCTCCCAGAGCCATGCTCTGCATGCTGTTTGCAATGCACTGTGTCACAGACTCTGCCGTGGCAATGTTGTAAGACTGTTCATCTGCGAAAAACCTGCAGCTGCCATCGCTGCCGACATACGCAATCACGGCTTTCTCATTCTTTCCGAGCGTCTCATAGTACTCCTGCATGCCCAGTTCTTCGGCCAGCTGATACGGGGATTTTTCCGTTTTTTCTTCCTCCGTGATCTTCCCTTCCTGCAGGGCTTTCTCAATGAATGCTTCGGCTGCCGTCAGATAGTCATCATAATACACACTGCAGGAACCTTTCCCCTGCAGGTACTGATAATACACATCATAATGGTCCAGTGTGCCGTCAGCCCTCAGGATACTGTATCCATCCGTGTACTGCTGGTGCGCTTTTCCCGCCATCGCCACGCACTGACCGTAGACCACGCCGTACCGATCCCATTCTTCATCGGTTCCGCTGCCCATATTCATCATCCGGGTGATGTATTCGCGGGACGGGATCTCCCCGTAGTTTTTCTCATAGAGTGCGCTGAAGAGTTCAAACGTATCATAATCGAGGGTATGATACGGGTACGGATCGATATCCTCCTCTTCCGGAAGCCCGACCTCAAGGTAGCGGTTCAGAAGATGCCGCACGGCGCCCTCTCCCGTCTTTTGGACCTTTTCCGGAAGCTGGCTGACGTCAGCCTTCACATGAAAGACCGTATCAAATCCGTCAAGCTCGACCGTGATATTGTAGTTTGGGAATCCTTCCGCCAGCTCCGGAAGGATTTCTCCGAGCCGGTCATAATCGTTCACGGCTTCGAGACTGAACAGGGTTTTCCGATCCTCGTAGCTGATATCGTGCCAGAGGGTATGGTACAGTTTCTCAAACGCATTCGCTGTTCCGTTCCTGGCAAGAATGGCATACCCTGAAGTGTACTCCATGTCTTCCCCGTTGCTCCTGTGACCTCTGGTCCAGAAATCAACATTCATATAATGATCCATGCTGTTTTTCCGCAGGTACTCGACAGACAGCTTTTTAAAGCACAGGTCATCATAGGTGAATTCCGCTTCACCCTTCAATGTGACATTGTCTGTCTCCTCAAGCAGATTTCCGAGGTTCTGATACAGTTCACTGCTCAGTCCCTCCGCACAGGCGGTGCTGCACAGCAGCATGAGCGCCAGAAGCGCAGCCAGTCCCTTTCTGATCATCGCGGACACTCCTTCCATCTTTTGGCAAACCCTCAGCAAAAAAGACGATTCTCCCTGCTGTTTTCTTCCCCCTGTTTTCTTTCGATACGCTTCCGGATGCTCCTGCCTCCCGTCGTCATTCAGGATAGCCGAAGCAGTGAACCTGTTGCGGCACAATCATGTCAGCTCTGTTTTATGCGCTATTTCTTCTTGAAACTTCCATGGCCCTTTGCTATAACCTGTCTTTTTCAGTTGTCTGAAAGGACAAGCCACCCCGAATAATTGAAAGCCTTGATAAACATGGATCGTTACAGATTCATGTTTATTTTTTGACTCCTGTTGACTGTAGGGGGGTAAGTAATGGCACAATATATTGTGTCCAATAGTCCAATGGTGAGATGGAGGTACACAATATGCATACAAAGAAGACAAAGCACACGTTCGCGGATGGGAGCAAAAAAAACGCAGATCACTCTTGTTGAGTCATATCGTCCAGGAAAGGGCATGAATCCCGTCACAAGAACAATACAGGATTATGGCTATTTGGAAGATCAGACTGATCCTGAAGCTTTTCTTGACACCTTGCAGAAAATGGTGGCAGACCATCGGAAAGCAAATGAAAAGATCTCTTTGACCATTGATGTTGACAAACCCATCAACGATCCAACGAACAGAGATCTGAGATTTGGCCCTTATATTGTTAAGCAGATATATGATCAATTGCGTATTCCAGAGTTTATTCAGCAAAATCGCAAATCCAAAGCCAGGTACGATCTGAACGAAATTCTCTGCTTTCTGACTTGCATGAAACTGGTATTTCCGGATTCAAAAAGATCAACTTACATGGATATTCAACATATCTTTGGCACTGAAAAAACCTTTGATTTGCAGGATGTTTATCATGCGCTCGGAGAAATCTGTGATCTGAGGGTTGCGCTGCAGAAGCATTTATAGATCGAAGTAAACAAACTCTTTACTGCTGATACCAGCTTCATGTATCTGGACATCACCAATACCTACTTTGAAAAGGATTTTGCAACCGAAGGAAGGCTTCCGCAAAAGGGCGTTTCCAAAGACCATAAAACAGAACCGATTGTTCAGCAGGGGCTCCTGCTTGACAGCAACGGAATTCCATTATTTCATGAGTGTTTCCCCGGAAACACCTCGAACAGCCTTATGCTACAGCCGATGGTGGAAAAAGTGAAATCACACAAAATGGCCAAAGGGAAAACGATCGTAGTAGCTGATAAAGGATTAAACTCCGTCCCCAATATCAATTACCTTTGCAATCAGGGAGACGGGTACCTGTTTTCTCAGGTGCTGAGAGGCAAAAAAGGTGTTCGATATCACCATAGACTGTTTGACGAATCTTTATATACCGTCAATAAGGATGGAACATATAAATGGCAATTATTCGAGGAAGAATTCAGCGGCCGTGACAAAGACGGTAAGAAAACCACACGAAAAAGAAAAGTACTGATCTACTGGGATGCGGCTGATGCAAAAGTTGCTCGAAAAAAAAGAGAGGAAAAGATCAAACGGGCAGAAAAATCACTGAATAACAAGGCTTACACCCTGGATCATTCGAAGCAAAAATACATTAAGGCTGAAGTCGCAGATACCAAAACCGGTGAGATTTTGCATGAGACTGTTGATCTGCTTTCCATTGACCAGGAGAAAATTGATGAAGATGCAAAATTTGATGGTTACTTCTGCCTCATTACATCAGAACTGGACTATGACGAAAAGAAGATGAGAGCGGTTTATCATACGCTATGGATGATTGAAAACACTTTCCGTACTGAAAAAACCGACCTGGAAATGCGTCCTGTATATGTGAGTACTGACGACCATATACGTGCACATTTCATGATCGGCCACCTGGCAACACTGATTACCAGACTGATTCAATTCTCTATAGGGAAGCTCGAAATATCACCGGAACGAATTCAGAGAGTACTTCAGTCTTGTATTCTGGATGTTCCATCTTCAGGCATTGTGCATATCCACGAGATTTCGGGAAAACTGGAATTTGAATCGATTCGTAATGATAAAGGAGTTCTTGCTTATTCAACACAAGAGACCGGAGAAGACGAAGTATACCAGGATTTTAAGCTTGCTGGGAAAGCAATAAATCTCTCCCTAGAGAAAGCATACATACGAAAGGAAGAGTTTGTGCGCAGGATACAGAAAGTTGCCATACCCCTACAAAAGTCCAGGCATGCTTAACTCCCAAACCATTGTCATAATAGGCGCTCTCATTATTATGCTCCGCTTTATCTGAAAAAGACGGGGCCAATTCTGAAAAAGACGGGGCCAATATTGACGGAATAGGATAGTTTTTGTTATGATGATACTATCAGAAGGAAAGGAATGCACGAATCGCGTTGGAACCCGGCTGGAAAACCGTTTTTCAGCGTTTTTACCGTATGTCATCATTCGGCTCATCCGGCGCATCCGTGCGGCCTTCGCGGGTACGCCGTTTGGCAATACGAGGGAGGAGAATCAGCCATGAGAAAGATCATCCTGGCCACGATCGTGACTGTGCTGCTGCTGTGCGTTGCAAGCTGCGCCCTGGCTGACACCGCGAAAGTGGTGGAAGTCAAGACCGGCGTGACCAAGATCAACTCCGCCGACTGGGCGGAAAAGTTCCCCGACGTGTACGCCAGCTACATGGCCACTGAGGAGAACAAGGACGTGATCGACCATGTGGCGGAATACCCCATGATCGCCACCATCTACGAGGGGATGGCCTTCAACACCTACTACGGCAGCGCCCGCGGCCACTTCTACTGCGTGGAAGACGTGCAGGCCACCGGCCGGCCCCATAAGCTGGCCAACTGCTGGACCTGCAAAACCGCGGACTACACCCATATGGTGAATGAAATGGGCGACGAAGCCTACAGCATTCCCTTTGAGGACGCGCTGCAGAACATCAACGAATCCATGGGCTGCTACAATTGTCATGCTAACACCCCCGGCGAAGGCAACACCGTGACCCACCTGTACCTGGCCAACGCCATGGGCGATGACATGGGCAAGGTACCCGCTCAGACCGCCGTGTGCGCCCAGTGCCACGTGGAATACTACTTCGCCCCGGACGGAAAAGCCACCACCCTGCCCTACACTGGCCTTTCCGTCATGAACCCGGACGATATGTACGCGTTCTACGAGTCCATCGGCTTTACCGACTACACCAACCCCCGCACCGGCGTCAAGCAGCTGAAAACCCAGCACCCCGAGTTTGAAACCTACATGGGCGCTGGCAGCGTGCACGCCAGCATGTTTACCTGCGCGGACTGCCACATGGAAAAGGTGACCAAGGAAGACGGCACCACCTACCTGAGCCATGCCCTGATCAGCCCGCTGCAGAGCGATTCCATCAAGGCCACCTGCGCCGCCTGCCATGCCGACCTGGACGCTTTCGTCCACGGCATTCAGGAAAAGATGGAGGAGCGTACGATTGCTATCGGCAACAAACTTGCCCAGCTCACCGACAAGCTGGCTGACGCTGTTGCCTCTGGCAAATACACAGACGAGCAGCTGGACGCCATCCGCGCCCTGAACCGTAAGGGCCAGTGGTACTGGGACTTCGTGTTCGTGGAGAACAGCGAGGGCGCTCATAACTCCAAGCTGGACAACAGCTGCCTGGACAAGGCCGACGCCCTGATCGAGGAAGCGCTGAGCCTGCTGGAGTTCTGACCCTGACCCGCCGCCGTCCTTCCCTGCCGGGCGGGCAACCGCAAGGCTCCGACGGGGAGGGGGGCATTTTTCTTTTGAAAGAAACGCAAACAGGATGCCATCTGTTCATACCATGGCAAATGCGTGAAATCACTGGAAAAAAGTGATACGAGCGGCGTTTGGGAAGAGGAGATTTATTCTGTAGACATATTGGCGTTTTCACCATTCCCGTTCCGCCAAAGGAGACCTGTGCCTTGAAAAAAGTACTGTCCTATTTCCGCTCCATGACCTTTGGGATGATCCTGCTTGTGATCGTGATGGCGCTGTCGCTGGCAGGGTCGCTGATTCCCCAGCAGGAAGCGGCCATGACGTATGTGAACGCTTACGGGTCGCAGACTGCTATGCTGCTGCTGGGCCTGGGGTTTACCGATATTTTCCATACATGGTATTTCTATACCCTGGAAATTCTTCTGTGCCTGAACCTGCTGCTCTGCTCCATCCTGCGCTTCCCTAAAACCAGGAAAGCAGGAGAGCGCTTAAAGCGTCGGGCGCAGGAAGCAGCCCTTGATAAGCCTTTCCATTATATAGAAGAATACCAAAAAATCACATCATACCTATCCGCCGTTCATTTTACCAAAGCGGAAACATCAAATGGAGCCCTCGTTTATACCAAGCACCTAATGGGCTTTTACGGCTCTTTTTTCGTTCATCTGTCCATCCTGCTGGTGCTTTTGTTCGGTTCCCTGGTGCTGATGACGCCCAAGGTGACCGACCAGACGGTGATGCCGGGGGAAGCCCTGACCCTCTCCGACGGCACCACCATCACCTGTGATTCCTTCCACATCCAAGACGAAACCGGGAAACTGGATTATGCCAGCGTGCTGACTGCCGCGTCTCCGGATGGCAAACAGAGCAAAACCCAGGAGATTCGGGTAAACGAGCCGATGCGTTTTGGCAGCTATAAAATCTACCAGCAGACCTACGGCACCGCCGGGCGCATCCAGATCACCAACACAGAGAACGGCGCTGTGGATGTTCAGTACCTGACCGACCCTTGCTTCCTGTCCATCGACCAACGCAACGGTATCTACTTTGAAGCGCTCTACCCCGCTTACTACCGGGAGGAGGACGGCAGCTTCACCCTCATTACCAGTACCGACCGCAGCTATCCAGACCCGGTCTACCGTATCCAGTCCATCACCGACGGCATGTCCGCCGCAGTGCTGGCCTTCCCGGGGGAGGAAATACACATGGAGGAGATCACCTTTACCTTCCTTGACCCCGCTGAATACCCGGGACTTCGCATCAAGCATGTTGCCGCCTGGCTTTACGGCGGATTGTATTTCAGCTTCGGCCTGATGGTGGCCGCCTTGTATCTTTGCTTCTTTACCGTGCCTGTGGCGGTCAAGGTAACGGAGGAAGGATATACCATCTGCTCTTCCAAAGACCAGGAGGGCTTGGAAATCGCATTGGCAGCGCTGTGCGCTGAGCATGGTGGCCAGCGCGGAGCGTGAAGCGTCCCACGCGTGGCGCACAAAAGAAAGGGATGAATCAAACGATGGATATTTGCTTTTTCGCAGCGCTGATCATTTATTTTCTCGCGTCGGTTATACAGTTTGTGGCCTCGGCCATGAAAAAGGACGGGCTGCACAAAATCGCCCGCGTGGTATTTCTGGCGGGCTTCGTCCTGCATACGGCCTACACCGTCTGGCGCGGCATCGTGGCGGGGCGACTGCCGCTGGCTAATCAATTTGAGTTTGCCTCAGGCTTCGCTTGGGCTATCGTGGTGCTGGGCTTTATCCTGTACAGCCGCTTGAAGCAGGAGTGGGTCATGACCGCCGCCATGCCCATGACCTTCCTGATCCTCAGCTACGCCGCGTTCCAGCCCATGCAGATCAAAGACATCATGCCCGCCCTACGCTCCACCTGGTTCGCGCTGCACATCGGCTCGGCGGCCTTCTCCTACGCCTCCTTCGCCATCTCGGCAGGCCTGGGTGTGGGATATCTGGTTCAGCTGAAAAAGGGGAAATCCGCCGATGACCCGCGAATGAAGCAAATGGATTACCTGGGCTACCGGGTCATCTGCCTGGGCTTTCTGCTGCTCACCGTGGTCATTTTCTCCGGGGCCATCTGGGCGGAGCAGGCATGGAGCAGCTGGTGGAGTTGGGACCCCAAGGAGACCTGGGCACTCATTACCTGGATTTTCTATGCTATTTACCTGCACCAGCGCCTTCGCCTCAAATGGCAGGGCAAGCGCATGGCCTGGCTGGCCATCATCGCCTTCATCCTTGTCATCTTCACCTTCGCCGGGGTGAACCTCCTGCTGCCCGGCCTGCATTCCTACGCCACCACATAACAGCATGCTGCACGCGCCGTTCTTTCCGAGCCGCGCGTGTTTTTCATCAATGGTGCTGGTATCGGCCAGCATATCAGCCAGTTCCTGCGTTTCCTTATTGATTACTGTTTTGGATCAATAAAGGATATCCGCCGACTTGATGAAGAGCGTTTTGATGGTTTCCTCAGTCAGATTAGGCATTGCGCAGTGAGTGGAACAGCCTCTAATAGAGGTATATGGAAAAAAGCCCAGCTGCATCCCTTGGCACATGCCGAAGGTGATAGCTGGGCTGTTCTATAGTTGCCATACCCCTACAAAAGTCCAGACATGCTTAACTCCCAAACCATTGTCATAATAGGCGCTCTCATTATTATGCTCCGTTTTATCTGAAAAAGACGGGGCCGAAGCAGTGAACCTGTTGCGGCACAATCATGTCCGCTCTGTTTTATGCGCTATTTCTTCTTGAAACTTCCATGGCCCTTTGCTATAATGTCCCGGCATCCCGCGTGCAAGACCGGACACTCCGCCCCTGCGGATCCTCCGGCTGTGTATGCGGCAGCGGTGGGCGGAGTGAGACGGTATCCCCCGCTGGCATGAAAGCAATCCGCGCCTGAGAAAAGACAACGGATCATCTGTTATGCGGATGAAAATGTCGAACTCCCTGAAGATACCGGCGAGGATTGAAATGGAAGGAGCCTTACGTATCATGAAACAGATTGCATCCGCCCAGCTGCGTGAAATGTTCCAGGCCTTTATGGAAAGCAAGGGCCACCATCGCATCCAGTCTGCCTCCGTCATTCCGGAAAACGACCCTACGGTTCTCTTTACAACCGCAGGCATGCATCCTCTGGTTCCCTATCTGATGGGTACCCCGCATCCCGCCGGAACCCGTCTGACCGACGTTCAGAAGTGCATCCGTACCGGTGACATCGACGATGTCGGTGACTCCAGCCACCTGACCTTCTTCGAAATGCTCGGCAACTGGTCCCTGGGCGATTACTTCAAGAAGGAAGCCATTTCCTGGTCCTGGGAATTCCTGACCAGCCCTGAATATCTCGGCATTGACAAGGACCGTCTGGCCTTCACCGTCTTTGAGGGCAACGAGGACTGCCCGCGTGACGAAGAGAGCCATGCGATCTGGCGCTCCATGGGCGTTGCTGAGGATCACCTCTTCTACCTGCCCAAAGAGCACAACTGGTGGGGACCTGCCGGCATCACCGGCCCCTGCGGTCCTGACACCGAAATGTTCATTATCACCGATAAGCCTGCCTGCGGCCCGAACTGCTCACCTGCCTGCTCCTGCGGACACTATCTGGAAATCTGGAACGACGTGTTCATGCAGTACAACAAGCAGAAGGACGGTTCCTTCCTGCCCCTGGCCAAGAAGAACGTCGACACCGGCATGGGCCTCGAACGCACCATCTGCGTGCTCAACGGCAAGGAAACCGTGTATGACACGGATGCCTTCACCGGCATTCTTGCCTGCATCGCTGAGCTCAGCGGCAGGAACTACAAGGATGACGCCGAGACCACCAAGGCCTTCCGCATCATCGCCGACCATATGCGCACATCCACCTTTATCCTCGGTGACGACCGCGGTGTGTCCCCGTCCAATACAGACCAGGGCTATATCCTCCGCCGCCTGATCCGCCGCACCGTGCGCTACGGCATGCAGATCGGCATGCCCGAAGGCTTCACCGCCACCATCGCCCAGGTGATCATCAACCAGTACAAGGAAGCCTATCCTGAGCTCGAACGCAACAGCGCCTTCGTCCTTGAACAGCTCAAGCTCGAGGAAGCACGCTTTGCCCGCACCCTCAAGCAGGGCAACAAGGAATTCGAAAAGGTTGCCTCCCGCGTGGAAAACGGCGTCATCGATGGTCTGAATGCATTCCATCTCTATGACACCTTCGGCTTCCCGATCGAAATGACCTGCGAGCTGGCCGCCGAGCGCGGCCTGAAGGTGGACGTTGCCGCCTTCGAGGAGAACTTCAAGAAGCATCAGGAACTGAGCCATCAGGGCGCTGATCAAAAGTTCAAGGGCGGCCTGGCTGACCAGACCGAAGAAACGGCCCGCCTGCACACCGCTACTCACCTGCTCCATGCCGCTCTGCGCAAGGTCCTCGGCCCCGAGGTTGCCCAGAAGGGTTCCAACATTACCGCTGAGCGCCTGCGCTTTGACTTCTCCTTCGGCCGCAAGGTCACCAAGGAAGAGCTGGCCGAAGTCGAAAAGCTCGTCAATGAAGCCATTGCAGCGGATGTCCCGGTCGTATGCGAAGAAATGACCGTGCCGGAAGCCAAGGAAAAGGGCGCCATCGGCCTGTTCGAAAACAAGTACGGGGAGCGCGTGCGCACCTACAAGATGGGCGATTTCTCCTTCGAAATCTGCGGCGGCCCTCATGCCACCCACACCGGTGAGCTCGGCAGCTTCAAGATTCAGAAGGAAGAATCCTCTTCTGCCGGCGTGCGCCGTATCAAGGCGACCATTACCGGTCCCAAAGCCTGAAACTGAATCAAACCAGGGGATGCGGTTCGCCGCATCCCCTTTTCCATTCTTGCCGCCCGGAGGATCTTTATGGCAAAGACCCGTGATATGACCGTGGGAAGCCCCGCACGGTTAATTCTGTCCTTCTGCCTGCCAATTGCGGCCGGCAACCTGCTCCAGCAGTTTTACAATATTGTCGATACGCTCGTCATCGGCCGCGGTGAAGGCGTTGCCGCCCTGGCCGCCGTCTCCGGTTCCGGCTGGCTGGACTGGGGCATCCTCTCCATCGCCATGGGGCTCGCCCAGGGCTTCGGCATCCAGATCGCCCAGTCCTTCGGTGCAGGCCATTCCGAAGAGGTCAAGCGGTATGAGGGCCAGAGCATTTTTCTCTCGGTGCTCATCGTCCTGATCCTTGAGACGCTCTCCCAGGTCTTTCTGTTCCCTGCCCTGCGCCTGCTTCGGTTCCCTGAAGATACCATCCACCTGACCCACACCTATCTGCGCATTGTCTTTGCCGGCATTCCTGTGGTCATGGGGTATAACCTCCTGAGCGGATTTCTGTATGCCGTCGGAAACAGCCGGACGCCGCTGCTGGCCCTGAGTGTGGCCACGGTCATCAATATAGTCCTGGATATGTTCCTCGTCATCACCCTGCGCCTCGGCGTCATTGGTGCCGCCGTCGCCACCGTCTCCAGTCAGTGTATTTCCTTCCTGATCTGCCTCATCGCGGTGTGCAGGCTTCCGGTGTTCCATATCCGCCGGCATCATCTGAAGCCGGAAAAACAGGCGGTGATTCGTCTGCTGCGCCTCGGCACCCCGATTGCGTTCCAGAACGCAATCATCACCATCGGCGGACTGGTCCTCCAGAGAGTCGTCAACGGCTTTGGTTTTCTCTTTATGGCCGGCTACAACGCGGCCTCCCGCCTGCAGGGTATGCTTGAGCTCTTCGGCACGGCCGTCGGCAATGCCATGGGCACCTTTGCCGGACAGAACTTCGGTGCAAAGCGCCTGGACCGTGTGCGCATCGGACTGAGGCAGTCCGCCAAAATCGCCTTTGGCATGGCGCTGGTGATCACTCTGCTGATGTTCCTCTTCGGCCGCCAGCTGCTCGCCCTGTTTGTCGAGGATGATCCCGCGGTGGTGGGACAGGTGCTGGTCTATGCCTTCCGCTTCCTGCGTGTCATGGCATCCGGGCTTCCCTGCCTGTATCTGCTCTTTGTCTACCGCTCCACCCTCCAGGGGCTTGGCGATACCTTTATTCCCATGATCTCCGGTGTGGTTGAGCTCCTCATGCGAATCCTCTGCGCACTGCTGCTTCCGGCGCTGATCGGTGAATGGGGCGTCTATTTTGCCGAGATCGCCGCCTGGATCGGAGCGGCAGTTCTTCTGATGATTGGTTATTATCACCGTCTCCATCTTCTGGAACGCTCCTTGCGTACAGAAAATGAATGAACTGTAACTTTTTCAAGTCCTGCTTGCACGCGCGCAGGGTTCGTGGTATATATCAAATAGATCGACTGGATCTTCGATAAACGTGAGAAAGGAAACTCTTATGAATCGATACACCGCTCTTATTCTTGCCCTGCTGATGGCTCTCCTCTGTGTTCTTCCTGTATCCCTCGCTGAAGAAACCGTCACAGCGGAAACCGCAGCAACTGAAGCTACTGAAGCACCTGCAGCCGAAGATCAGGTTCTTGCCACGCTCGCTAACGGAACCCAGATCATGCAGTCCGAAGTAGACGCCATTGCGAATCAGGTCATCAGCTACTATGCCAACTATGGCTATGACATGTCTTCCGAAGACACGCTTCCCATTGTCCGTCAGATGGCTATGGAAACCTATCTCCAGGAGAACTTCTACAAGGACAGCCTCGTGACGCTGGGTCTGGATCAGCTGACCGAAGAAGACATGGCTGCCATTGAGAAGAATGTCGACGAAGTCTATGAAGGTCTGATTGACCAGGTCTATACCTACTATGGTCTTGAGCCCGCCGAGGATGCAACCGAAGAAGAAAAAGCGACGGCCCGTGCCAACGCCATCGCCACGCTCGATTCCATGGGCTACACCTATGATTACATCGTCCTGAACGAAACCGAAAGCTACAACTACGACAAAGTCACCAGGGCTCTGACCGCTGACCTTTCCGTTTCCGAGGAAGATCTTCTCGCCACCTACAATGCCCATGTGGAAGAGGACAAGGCTGCCTATGCGGACGATCCCGGCCTCTATGAGCAGACCAAATCCTACTATGGTGATGAGCCCTTCTTCGTGCCGGAAGGCTTCCGCGGCATTACCCACATTCTCCTCCAAGTGGACAGTGAACTGCTCAGCACCTATCAGGATCTGCAGAGCCGCTATGAGGAATATGCAGAGCCCGTTGACGCTGCACAGGCCGCGCCTGAAGCCGAAGCCGCTGCAAGCGAAGAACCTGCTGTCACCGAAGAGCCTGTGACCGAAGAACAGGTCGAAGCTGCACGCCAGGCTGTCATCGCTTCCGTCCAGGATACGATTGATGAAATCATGGCCAAGCTGGAAGCCGGCACTCCCTGGGCCGATCTCGTTGCCGAATACAGCACCGATCCCGGCATGTCCCAGGAGCCCTACAAGACCAACGGCTATGAAGTGTATGCCGACAGCTCTGTCTATGATCCCGCCTTCGTGCAGGCTGCTTTCTCCATCGATAATGTCGGTGATGTATCCGCTCCCTATGTCGGTATGTACGGCATTTACATTGTGCATTACACCCGCGACATTCCCTCCGGTCCTGTGGAGCTGACCGAGGAACTGCGCGCTTCCATCGAGAATGAACTGCTGTCCACCCAGCAGGCTGAAGCCCTGGATGCTGCATTCGAAGCATGGAAGGACGCAGCCGGTATCGAATACACCGAGGCCGGCGAAGCCTATCGTCCTGCAGCTTCCGAATCCCTGGATGAAGCAGCAGACATCGGCGACTGAGTCAGGTATTTCCTGAGGACTGCGCATGCAGCGCAGTCCTTTTTCTTTCTCCTTTTATAGGTATTCCAATCCCTCCGTCACAGGCCAAAGAGCCGTAAACAGCTTGCATTCCTTCGTGTCATCTGCTAGAATACACAAGAAATTGCATATGGGTAGGAACCCCTGGAGGTACTATGCGTATTTTTCTGGATGCTATGGGCGGTGACAATGCGCCGCAGGCACCTGTAGAGGGTGCATTGGAAGCGCTCCGTCTCTTTCCTGATTTGGAGATCAGCCTGGCGGGTGATCTGGCGGTGGTTGAACCGCTGCTCAAAGACTGTGACGATGTCAGAAACCGCATCACTCTGGTTGATGCGCCTGAAGTCATTACCAATGATGAAAGTCCGGTCATGGGTGTCAGGACCAAGAAAAAGTCCGCAACGGTCATCGGTATGCTGCAGCTCAAGGCAAAAGAAGTCGACGGCTTCGTGTCCTGCGGCTCGACCGGCGCAGTGCTCGCCGGCGGCATGTTCCGTCTTGGCCGCATTCCGGGGATTGAGCGTCCTGCCCTTGCCCCTGTTCTTCCCACCGGAACCAATCCCGGCGCACTCCTGATTGACTGCGGTGCCAATGTGGACTGCCGTCCGCAGTACCTGCTGCAGTTCGGCATGATGGGCTCCATCTATATGGAGAAAGTCATGGGCGTGAACAATCCCCGCGTCGGCCTGATCAATATCGGTGTGGAAACCGACAAGGGCAATGAACTGGTGAAGACCACGTATCCCATGATGGAAAAAGCACCGTACAATTTTGTCGGCAATGTGGAAGCGCGTGAAATCACCAACAACGCAGCCGATGTTCTGGTCTGTGACGGCTTCTGCGGCAACCTTGTTCTGAAGTTCATGGAAGGTGTCGCCAAGTCGCTGCTGAAGATCATCAAGAAAGAACTGCTTGCCGATACCCGCAGCAAGATCGGTGCTGCTCTGGCTAAGCCTGCTTTCAACCGTGTCAAGAAAGATATGGACTACTCCGAGGTCGGCGGCGCTCCCCTTCTGGGTGTGCAGGGTGCTGTCGTCAAGGGACACGGTTCCAGCAATGGTCACGCGATCTGCTGTGCCATCAAGCAGTGCAGAAAAATCATTGAAGGCCGGGTTCCCGAACTCATTGAACAGGGTCTTCAGTCCATGCTTCCCGAAGAAGAAGCTTAAATCACGGCAGAATCCCGTTTTCACGGGCTGCATATATTGAATGTCTGGCCACCGGCCTGAGGAGGTACCTTATTATGTTTGATAATGTTGTTGAAATGATCAGCAAGCAGCTGAAAGTTGACCCTTCCACCATCACCCGCGATTCCCGCCTGATTGACGATCTCAAAGCAGACAGCGCCAACATCATGGTTATGATCATGGACCTGGAAGACCAGTTCGGCATCACCGTCGAGGATGATCAGATCATGAAGATGAAGACCGTCGGCGACGTCGTTGATTATATCGAAAGCCATAAATAAGGAACCACTGATGACGCTCCGGTCTGCCGGAGCGTCATTTCAAAGCGAACGTTATTTCGGGAGAGGAACCAACATGCAGGATTTGCAACGGGTCATGAATGCACTGGGCTATCATTTTCATAATCCTGCTCTGCTCAGGCAGGCACTGACCCATCCGTCCATGAAGGAAAACAATAACCAGCGTCTCGAGTTTCTCGGTGATGCAGTCCTTCAGTTCATCATGAGCGACATTCTTTACACGAACCATCCGAAGGATCAGGAAGGCAACCTGACGCATCTGCGCGCTCTTCTGGTCTGTGAAGATGCGCTGAGCCCTGTGGCGCAGTCGTTGGGTCTCGGCCAGGCACTGCTCATGGACCACGGCGAGGAACTGACCGGCGGCAGAGAGAAGCCGAGCGTTCTGTGTGATGTCATGGAAGCGGTTCTTGCAGCTGTATACCTTGACGGCGGTCTGGAAGAGGCAAGAAAAATCATTGTCCGCTTCTGGCCAAAGCCAGAGGATGTGCACCGGCCCATGCAGGATGCAAAAAGCCGTCTGCAGGAATTCCTTCAGCAGGACGGTTCCACGTTCCCGGTGTATGAAATCATCGGTGTCTCCGGACCGCAGCATGATCCGAAGTTTGAGGCCTCCGTATCCCATAACGGTTCCGTCCTCGGACATGGATTCGGCCGCACAAAGAAGGAAGCAGAAAAAGCGGCTGCCCTCGATGCACTCAAAGCCCTGGGGGACCTTCCCTCTTAATCATTCAGCAGGCTCTGCCTGCTTATTTCATTCGCACGAATATGCATTACAGCATATTTTTCCGGTGTTTTTTCCTCCTCAAGCTTCCATTCCCCACTCAACTATGTTACAATCAGATTGAACGTATATGTTCAAAATACAATATTCGGAGGAATTATTATATGAAATGGGTTTGCTCAGTCTGCGGTTACGTTTACGAAGGAGAACAGGCTCCTGAACGCTGCCCCGTCTGCAAGGCTCCTGCCTCCAAGTTCATCAAGCAGGAATCCGAAAAAGTTTGGGCTTGCGAGCATGTGGTCGGTGTTGCTTCCGACGCTCCCGAAGAAATCAAGAACGGCCTGCGTGAAATGTTCAACGGTGAATGCTCTGAAGTCGGCATGTATCTTGCCATGAGCCGTCAGGCCATCCGTGAAGGATATCCTGAGATCGGTGCTTTCTATGAGAAGGCAGCTATGGAAGAAGCAGAGCATGCTGCACATTTTGCTGAACTGCTTGGCGAAGTACTCACCGATTCCACCAAGAAGAATCTGGAAATGCGCGCTGATGCAGAGTATGGTGCAACCCAGGGCCGTGCAGATCTCGCAAAGAAGGCCAAGGCTCTCAATCTTGACGCTATCCACGACATCGTCCATGAAATCGGACGCGATGAGGCCCGGCACGGCAAGGGCTTTGAGGGACTGCTGAAGCGGTATTTCGGGAAGTAAACAGAGGCCGGGGCAAGCTTGAAGCCTGCCCCGCCTTGTCTTTAGATGACAGAGCGTGAAATGAAACACAATTTTCTGTTCTGCGTTGCATTTGCTGCACACGTTGTTTTGCCGGCATTGGTTTGGCTGCTCTGGAGAAAAGGTGCCTTGCTCGTCATGCCGCTGTTCATCTTATGTCATTATCTGCTGAACAGGCTGAATCTGTACTGCGGCAGGACACGCCGTGAGATCAAGGCTTTGAGCATTGCTCACATCGTTTTCACGGTAGGGGCACATTTGCTGTTTCAGTGGCTGTGGAGCACATATGTGTACGGCGGCAGACCAGATGCCGAAACGATTGCAGCAGGGCAACTGGAACTCTTGATCGGTGTTGGAATCACCTCGTTTCTGCTGATGCATAATCTGAACAAAGATGGGAGTCATAAGTAGCCCGTTACGGCAAGGGCTTTGAGGGCCTGCTGAAGCGGTATTTCGGAAAATAAGGAGCGTTGACCATGGCACTGTTCAAAAAGAATCCACCCGCGGCTTGTCCCAAGTGTGGCAAAGCGGATGGCTGGCGCGTACTGATGGCTGAAGCATCCCAGGATTATGTTAACCAGGGCTCAGCGGTGAATTCATTCTCATCAGCTCCCATCCGCAACACTTTTAGTCAGAACCTGACGGGTGCGATGGGCAAAAAGAGCAGCAAGCTCCGCTATCACTGCGACAGTTGTGGATACGAAAAAGCTTATTGACGAAGCCCGGCACGACAAGGCCTTCGCCGTACTGCTCAAGCGGTATTTCGGCAAATAAGGAGCGCGCATAATCATGGCACTTTTCAGGAAGGATCCTCCCAAGGCATGTCCAAAATGTGGGAAAGCTGATGGTTGGCATATCGTCGACAATGAAGGCTCGGCAGTCGATTTCGGTGACCGCTTCAGAGAGACACTTCGTCCCGGCGGATTTTCCAGCAATCAATTCACAGACATGCGGATCCAGAACAACAGGACTGGCGTCCTGACGTATCATTGCGATCAGTGTGGATATGAAAAAGCATATCATGTCTGATACCGCAAGAATTTGAAAGGCTGCTGAAGCGGTGTTTCTGGAAAAAACAGGCAATAAAGTGTTTGGCGGAAGAGTGATACTCTTCCGCTTTTTTTATTTTCCAAACTGCCAGGACTGGAAGCAGTCATAGCAATGTGTACCTTTTGAAACTATTCTTTAGAAATACAAAATAACATATTTGTTATTGACTTTCAAAGAACCAGATGTTAGATTTTTTTATTGGATATATGCCCAAAATTTTAAGTTTTATATCAATATAAGAAATGGAGAAGAACAAGCAATGAACAGGCATCTGACCGGGTTTCCATCAATTGATAAGCCTTGGCTGAAATACTATTCTGAAGAGGCAATCAACGCGCCGTTACCTGAAAGCAGCCTTTATGATTATCTATATGAATGCAACAGCGAGCACATGGATGATTATGCCCTCAACTATTTCGGAAAGAAAATCACATTCAGAGAGTTTTTTACGCTGATCGATCAGGTTGCAAAAGCATTTCTTTCCATCGGCGTTCATGAAGGAGATATTGTCCCTATCGTGTCCGTTTCCACCGTGGCCAGTATTCTATGCTTTTACGCACTCAATCGGATCGGTGCGGTTGTTGACTTTTTGAATGTGCTGGCGAAACAAAACGACCTTGTTGAATACTTTAAAGAAGCCGATGCAAAGTTTGTGGCAACATTAGACCTTTTTGAAGAGAAAGTATTGGCCGCAGCTGATGAATGCGGAATTGAAAAAGTCATTTCCTTTGGTGTTGATTATAAAATGCCCCTGCCGCTAAAAGCTGGCTACCATTTGAAAACAAGAAAGAGTAAGACCCCTTCGAAGACCTGCCCCATTGTCCTAAAATGGGCTGCTTTTTTACAGGCAGCAAAAAAGCAACCGGAAATTCGTTTTACGAAAGATCCACATAAAATGTGCCTGCTGGCACATACTGGCGGAACAACAGGTGAACCAAAAGCAGTTATGCTGGACGACTGCGCAATGAATGCCGTTGTTTCGCAATACATCAGTTCATCCGGGATTAAACGCAACGGTGTTTTCTTAAGTCTCATTGTTCCTTTTGTTGTGTATGGAATACTGGATAATATTCACTTAGCGCTTTGTCTAGGTCTTCAAAGTGTTATCATTCCAAAATATGACGCCAGTCAATGGGCAACCTATCTCAGAAAATACCGCCCTAATCATGTACTGGCAGCTCCTTCATATATTAGTCCTCTTT
>R21__coassemble_665_pt1 | contig 27129 bp, 26 predicted proteins | sample R21__metabat2_high_PE_034 | metagenome-assembled genome bin R21 | reverse complement strand
ACCGTATGTACGGTGCAACGGGAGGGGAGAGGGGAAACCCTCCCTCTACCCTATTATGGGAGAATTTGGAAAATGCCGCATTTCAGGTACTGCGTTTCAGGAGCTGCAGGAAGGATCGGATGATCGCGTCCCTGCGTCCTGTATTCGACTTGACGAAGCTGAACGCGGGCATCTTTGGCAGCGTCCTTCACGATGTCCAGGAATGCTGCAGGAAGAACATGCTGGGAACAGGAGCATGTGACCAGAAAACCACCGGGACGGATCATCTTCATTGCGCGAAGATTGATTTCTTTATATCCCTTGGATGCGCGTTCCACAGTGGATCTGGATTTGGTAAAGGCAGGCGGATCCAGGATAATGGTATCGTACTGGACGCCCTTGCGGCTTTCTTCACTGAGCAGATCAAATGCATTGGCTTCGACAAACGATACGCGGTCTGACAACTGATTCAGCTGTGCATTCTCAGTGGCGAATGCGCAGGCGTAACCGGAAATATCTACGCCAGTGACTTTGGCGGCCCCGTAATGGCCTGCATGCAGCGCAAACGAACCGGTATGCGTAAAGCAGTCGAGCACAGTCCTGCCTTTCACAAAGGGGGCAATGGCAGCGCGATTCTCTTTCTGATCCAGGAAGAAGCCGGTTTTCTGACCTTCCTTTACGTCGACCAGGAACCGAATTCCGTTTTCGATCATTTCGACACGGTCAGGAACCTCGCCATAAAGCAGACCGGTTGTCATGGGAAGACCTTCGAGCGTGCGGACAGGCACGTCGTTGCGCTCGTATACACCGGCCGGATGCAGCTCATCGACAAGGGCATCGACGATCATCCCTTTGAAGGGTTCCATGCCCAGTGCCAGGCACTGGAGAACCAGCACATCGCCAAAACTGTCGACGATCAGGGCAGGGAGACGGTCGCTTTCGGCAAAGACCATACGGCAGGAATGCAGATCGGCAAACGTTCTGCGATATTCCACGGCCTCATGGATTCTGCGCCGGATGAATGCTTCATCAATCGGCTCATCATGAAGACTCATGATGCGAAGTGCAATCTGAGAGGCGGGATTATAGAAAGCTTTTGCAAGAAAGCGGCCGCGGGATGAAAGTACATCCACAATGCTTCCCGGAGCAGGGTTGTCCTTTACAGAGAGAATATCACTACGGAAAACCCAGGGATGACCGCTGTAAACCCGTTTCTCTTTTCCCGGGATCAGGGTAATACTCGACATAAAGGCTCCTTACTTGGCAAGACTGGCCTGAATAAATGCCAGGAAGAGCGGATGCGGGCGATTGGGTCTGGAAATATACTCGGGGTGATAGATGACACCGATGTAGAAGGGATGGCCGTCCATTTCAAAACCTTCGGGATATTCCCCGCACATAGCGGTGAAGTGCATGCCGTGCTCATTCAGAGCGGGCACAAAGGAAGGATCCACTTCGTACCGGTTGCCATGACGCTCATGGACGCAGTCCTGTCCATAGATCGCGCGGAGTTTTCCGTCAGACAGCTTGACATCAAAACCGCCCTGGCGTGAATTCTGGCGGGAATCATTGTCTCCGATACGGTCATCCGGAATCCGGACAACAGCAGGGCAAGCATTGTGCGTCACTTCAGTAGAGTTGGCGCCAGGCTCACCGAGCAGATCGCGTACAGCCTCAACAACAGCAAGCTGCATGCCAAATCCGATCATAAGGCAGGGCTTCTGATGCTTGCGCGCATAACGGCAGGCAGCAATAATGCCTTCTGTGCCGCGATCACCGTAACCGCCGGGCACAATGATGCCATCCATGGAGGAAAGAATGGATTCAGCTGCTTCATCGGTGATGGAATCAGAAGCAATCCAGTTCAGGTCAATCTGCGCATCATTGGCAATGCCGGCATGATGAAGAGCTTCCGAAACAGAGAGATAGGCATCATGCAGATCAACATATTTTCCGACAAGGCCGATCTTGACATGCTTGGATGCGTTCTTCATGCGGGAGACCATGGAATTCCATTCTGTAAGATCGCAATGATCCGGAGAGAGACCGAGTTCATTGCAGACGATGGTTCCGAGACCTTCCTTTTCAAGAAGGAGCGGGACTTCATAAATGGAAGAACAGTTCACATTCTGCACAACATTTCCAGGACGGACGTTGCAGAACATGGCAATTTTCTCTTTAGCTTCATTGGTGATCGGACGTTCAGAGCGGCAGACGATCACATCAGGCTGAATGCCGATGGAGCGCAGGCTCTTGACAGAGTGCTGTGTGGGCTTGGTCTTCATCTCGCCGGCAGCAGAAATGTAGGGAAGAAGCGTGACATGAATAAAGCAGGTCTGCTTCGGACCCAGTTCCCATTTGAGCTGACGAATGGCTTCCATATAGGGAGAGGATTCCATGTCACCGACAGTTCCGCCGATTTCAATAATCGCAATGTCGGCTCCGCTGTTCTCAGCAGCGGTGAGAATGCGGGACTTGATTTCGTTGGTGACATGCGGAACAACCTGAACGGTTCCGCCATGATATTCACCGGCAAGCTCGCGTTCCATGATTTTCTTGTGGACTTTTCCTGTGGTTGTGCTGGCCTCACCGTGAAGATTTTCATCGATGAAACGCTCATAATGGCCAAGATCCAGGTCGGCGGCAATGCCATCATCTGTAATGAATGCTTCGCCATGCTGCAGCGGGGAAAGAAGGCCGGGATCTACATTGTAGTAGGGATCACATTTCTGCATGCTGACACGATAGCCGCGGGCTTTGAGCAGACGACCAAGAGAAGCGGCAGTGATACCTTTTCCCAAAGATGAAACAACACCGCCTGTGACAAATACATACTTAGCTGACATGAAGACGCTCCTATCCTTTCACGTTGAGAAAACCAAAAACCATACCGGATAATGATAGAGTTTAGAGGAAACTCTGTCAAGCAGGAAAACCAGAAAAAACAGCATCGGAACCTGATTTACAGCATGAAAAAAGCACCCACTATGTGGGTGCTTGAGAGATACGATGATTAACGCTTGCTGAACTGAGGAGCACGGCGAGCTGCTTTGAGACCGTACTTCTTGCGTTCCTTCATACGAGGATCGCGGGTGAGAAGACCGCTCTTCTTCAGAGAGGTGCGCAGTTCAGGATCAGCCTTGCACAGAGCACGGGAGATACCATGACGAATTGCACCAGCCTGGCCAGAGATGCCGCCGCCACGAACGTTCACCAGAACATCGAAATTGGTGGTGTTGGTGATGGTCAGGGGCTGACGAACAGTCATCTTCAGGGTTTCAAGACCAAAATAGTTATCCAGTTCGCGCTTATTGATCACGATTTTGCCATCGCCGGGGACAAGACGAACACGGGCAACAGCTTCCTTGCGACGACCAACAGCAGTGTATTCAACCTTTGCCATAATACATTACTCCTTTCCGCCGCGAGCAGTTCTGTCCAGAACGATGACTTCAGGCTTCTGAGCTGCATGCTCATGTTCAGCTCCGGCATAAACCTTGAGCTTCTTAGCCATCTGACGTCCAAGAGGTCCCTTGGGCAGCATGCCAACAATAGCATGGCGGATTGCAAATTCGGGCTTTTCAGCGATCAGCTTGCGATAGGTGGTCTCTTTCAGGCCGCCAGCATAGCCGCTGTGATGATAATACTTCTTCTGATCAAGCTTCTTGCCGGTCAGAACAATCTTATCAGCATTGATGATGATGACATAGTCACCAGTATCAGTGTTAGGGGTGTAGGTGGGCTTGTTCTTGCCGCGCAGAATATTCGCTACCTGGCTGGCAACACGGCCGAAAACCTGACCCTCTGCGTCGACGACATACCATTTACGTTCGATGTCGTTAACCTTCGGCATATAAGTCTTCAAAGGAAACTCCTCCTTGGCAAATTGAACAGTTGGCTTCTGCATGATGGTCGCATGCATCGGCAGTGTACATAGCTTCCGGGGCTGGCGGATTCTAAATACCATCGGCTATTCTACAAAAAATCGATGCGTGTGTCAAGCCCCAAATGCATTGAATTTTAAATAATTTCACTGTTTTGACCCGCTTTTTTTCGTGATTCTTGTGTTTCTGTTTCAGAGGGTCCCTGCGGGTATACAGGCTCTGCCTGACAGAGTCTTGCACTTCTTTGAAAAACTGATAAACTAAGCATCAACAGCTTCAGTGCACTCTGCCTGCCGTGCAGGTCATGAAAACAGCCGGCCGGCATCTTTGACAGGACAGGAAGGAGAAATGTCAAGTGGATAAATGGGATAAACGGTTTATGGAAATGACACATGTGATCGCAACCTGGTCCAGCTGTGCCAGACCCGGCAGAGCCATCGGCTGCGTGATCGTGAAGAACAAGCGCATTATGACCACCGGGTACAACGGCGCGCCGGCGGGATTGAAGACCTGCTTTGAGAGAGGCGGATGTCTTCGTGAGAAACTTCATATTCCAAGCGGAACGCGGTCGGAAGTATGCTACGCGACACATGCAGAGCAGAACGCGATTATCCAGGCGGCCAAGCTTGGTGTCAGCATTGACGGTGCAACATTGTACTGCACGCATCAGCCCTGCTCCATCTGCGCAAAAATGATCATTAATGCTGGGATCCGGCGTATCGTATACCAGGAAGGGTATCCGGATGAATTCAGCATTCAGCTGATTGAAGAGGCGGGCATCGAACTGGTACGGTATGTGCCGGAAAAAACAGAACCCTGAACGGATTATTCTTCGGGATTGGGTTCGTCGCCTACGCACCAGCCTCTGAGTTTGTTGACGGTGCGCGGGACAGCGTCCTGAGAATTCTTCCACGGCTCGTTCTGGAAGCGATAATCGAACTTTCGGATAAACCAGGAGATATCTTCCTGCATTCTGTCCATATTCTTCTCTTCAAGGCGCATCAGCGTGCGAATGAATTCGGCCGCTTCTTTTGCCGACAGTTCCTCCGTTGCAACACGGACAAGGTCTGCAGTATGCGGAAGACAGACGCCCATGGAAGCATCAAAGTGGTTTCTGAATTCCGTATCGTTTTTGTACAGATGGAAAAACGTGTGCAGGTAGCGTTCCATGTTTTCACGGATTGTTTCACACATGATACAGGTACCCGCCATATCGGAAAGGGCCTGAGACTGTTTTTGCATTTCCTGCAGGGCATTCTGACCATTGCGGGTCAGTTTTCCCAGCGGTGCTTTTGCATAATTATCCGCTGCGCGCTCCAGGGCGTCGGCGGCTTTTTTCATGCGTTCACGGGTTCTGGCCAGATGGCTCTCCAGCATCAGCGCGTGGCCGAGGCGGTTGCTGACGGAATAGAACATGGCATGATGTTTCCGGCAGAACCCTTTCTCATTGACCTGAATGCGTGTGTCAGGCTCCATCACCGAAGCTCCGAGATAACGGTCTGCTTCACCGAGCTCTGTCTTTCGTTCCAGGGCGCACAAAAGACATTCACCGTCAAGTTTCATGGCATCCCAAACCGGAATCGTATCAATATGGTATTTCATAATGTCTGACCTCCTGTCTGGCTGTCGTTGAGTGCAAGTTTGGAAATGGCTGCAGCAACGCCGTCCTCCGTATTGCGAAGTGTATGATACGGGCATGCGGCAAGAACATCCTGTGTGGCGTTTCCCATAGCGACCGGGTAGCCGCAGCAATTGAGCATCGAAAGATCGTTGCTGTTGTCTCCGATCGCCATGACATCATCCATGGGAATGGAAAGCATGGAACAAAGTTCCCTCAGAGCGCTTCCCTTACTGACACCGGCAGGATTGATTTCCAGGTTGTCCTTCCATGAGGACGAATAGGTCAGCTCGGGCGCCAGATGCTCAATTTCGGGCCGGATTTTTGCAAGCATGTCCGAATGAAGCAGATCCACAACGACAAATTTGCTGATTCCTCTTTCTGCGAATGCCCATGCATCGCATTCATCCCGTGAGATCTGCCCGCGGCCTTCGGCAAGGTAGGTTCCCCAGATCATATCGGGCATAGGGTGAAGCGGATCCAGTTCATGGACGTAAAGATCGTGGTCGCAGAACATGCCGAAAAAAGCATTCTGCTCGAGAAGATGGCGCAAAACAGCGATACCACTATCTTTTTTGAGGTGATGAACACAGATCAGATTGTCGAACGGATGCAGGGTCATGCAGCTCCCATTGAGAGCGATAACCGCCATATCCAGTCCGGCATTTCGGGCAAACGTTCCTGCATCATCCGCGGGACGCCCGGAAGCAAGGACCAGTTTTATACCCTGCTCCGAAGCTTTTTTCAGTACAGCGATGGTATTTTCTGTGATATGGATCGGCGGGGGAGTGTGCAGGGTGCCATCCATATCCATAGCAATGAGCTGAATCATATGGACCTCGTTTCAAAAGGGGCAGGGTGCAGTAAAAACAACGCCGTCCAGCTGAGGCAGACGCCCCTGCGTATCCAGACACAGGCTGCTGGCGCAAAGTCTGAGCTTGCCCTGTGCATGCTGAAGTCTGTTAAAAGCCCGATCTCCATAGAGATCATCGCCCAGCAGAGGATGACCCAGGGCAGCCATGTGAGCGCGAATCTGGTGTGTTCGTCCGGTGATCAGGTGGACCTCCAGACGGGAGAGCTGGCCTTCGGATGCCAGTGTACGGTATTCCGTCAGAATGACTTTGGATCCGGGCACTTCATGGTCATACACCGTGACTCTGGCCAGACTGGCGTTCTTGACGAGATAGGCTTTGCATACGGCCTCAGGGGGCTTCATGGTTCCACGCACGAGACAGGTGTAGAGCTTGTTCAGCGTTCGTTTGCGGAACACGTCTTCCAGAACAGCCTGAGAGGTTGCATTTTTTGCAAACAAAAGAAGCCCGCAGGTCTGATTATCCAGACGATGGCACGGGACCGGAGGAAATGAGCCGCCCACATGTTCCAGGGCCAGCTGAGTCATGCAGGTGCCTCCGCCGTTGTCAGGTTCGACCGAGATGCCGGGACGTTTATTGACCAGCAGGACATCGTCGTCTTCGTAGATGATATCCAGTGCCTGTTTTTCTCCCTGCATGTAATAGACCGTGACAGTCTGTCCGGAATGGACACGCGTATCCGGACGAATGCGCACGCCATCAAGCTTGACGTCACGGTGTGAAAAGATATTTCGGACATCCGCATCCTGGAGCTGCGGCATATAGCGGCGCAGAACGGTCTCTGCGCGCAATCCGTCCATTGCCGGTTCGATCGTAAACGTTTTGCATGCCATCAGCTGTTCACCTCACTGCGAAAGACCGGCCATACAGGAACATGGGATTTGAGCAGATGCAATGCGTCGATCATCTCTTGGGTCGGCTGAACAACCAAGTTGTACTTGAGTGTATCCAGAAGACCGTCAAATGGAGCGTTTTGTCTTGCAAGGAGTGCAAGGTCTCCAACCAGTTCGTCGGGCAGGACATCATTCCGCACAGCATGCCGAATAAGACCCGAAAGAATCAAAAAGACGTCCTCACATGCGTTCCACTGCTCCAGATCTTTATCCAGATCCATGGTATAGATGCCCTGAGGATAGGTCTGTAAAGTGGAGACAAAGGGAGCGGCATCATAGATGCACGAATGAACCAGTACGCTTTGTCCATTGAGATAGGCACAATCTGCGAAACCGGAAAACATGCGCATGCACAGATCATAGTTGCATGAGAATGATTTTCCCAGCAGTTTTTCATATGCTTCCAGTGCAAGATCCATAGGGAGAATTCCCTGGGCGAGCAAAATCAGTTCAGTTTTGTTCCAGTACTCGGGATAATGCCGTGTCTGCTGAAGAAACTCCGGTGTGTTTGTGAGTTCATACAGGGTGAAAAGAATCTCATCGGGCATGATCAGCAAAATGGAACCGTTGGACTGCATCACAGGATATGCCCACATTCTGCGAATAAAAGAAACACATGGAAGCAGCTCGCCACGATTGAGCAGGAGGATTTTTCCTTTTTGGGTGATCAGCCGCTGGATCAGCATGTATTCAGGGGAAGAAAGCAGATGGACTTCGAGCGGAAGCCGCTGCAGGATGCGGGCCTCCCATTCGGAAACATCTTCCGGAAGATCGGCGTGAGGATGCTCCGCACCGTCATAGGACATCTGCCACATTGTGGGCAGGTCACCCACCCTGCAGCCACCGAACAAATGCAGTGGCTGCAGGGTGCGGAGAAAGTTTTCGGCGCGTTCAAGCTCAGCATTCTGCATAAAGCTCATGGTGCGCTCGTACCACGGAGCATATTCGTGATTAAAAATCTTGAGCATGATTCTCCTCGGGAACAATGAAGGTGATTTGCTGTCAGATCTTGACGATCCAGTGATTCTCATCCGGGAGACGTCCATACTGGATGCCGGTGAGCGTGTCATACAGCTTCTGTGCAACAGGGCCAATCTTTCCATCCTGGAAGATCAGCTTGTCGTCTTCCATAAGAAGTTCACCGACCGGGGAAATGACAGCAGCTGTACCGGTGCCGAAAGCTTCGGTGAGTTTGCCTGCATGGCCGTCAGCAAACACGTCGGAAATGGCAATACGCTTTTCTTCCGTCTCATATCCAAGCTGGCGGGCGAGGGTGAGAATGGAATCGCGGGTAATGCCGGGAAGAATGGAGCCGTTCAGCATGGGTGTGACAATCTTGTTGCCATAGGCGAACATCATATTCATGGAACCGACTTCTTCAACATACTTCTGTTCCACGCCATCCAGCCAGAGAACCTGAGAATAGCCTTTCTTCTCGGCAATTTCACCAGCCAGGATGGACGCGGCATAGTTGCCGGCACACTTCGTGAAACCAGTACCGCCGCGTACGGCACGGACATACTTGTCTTCCACATAAATGCTGACAGGCTGGAGGCCGTTTTTATAATAGGAGCCGACAGGGGAGAGAATGATAAAGAAGCGATAGGTCTTTGAGGCGTGAACACCCAGCTGGACATCCGTTGAAATCATGGTCGGACGGATATAGAGACTCGTGCCTTCCTGATGCGGCACCCAATCGGCTTCCACGCGGATCAGCTGCTTGAGACCTTCAAGCGCCGTCTCTTCGTCGAGCGCAGGCATGCCCATGCGCTCAGCAGAACGCGTCATGCGGGCAAAGTTTGCAGAAGGACGGAACAGCTGCAGAGAACCGTCAGCTGTGCGGTAGCATTTGCTTCCCTCGAAAATGGCCTGACCATAGTGGATCACCACACTGGCCGGATCCATGGAAAAATTCTGATAGGGGACGATACGGGCATCATGCCATCCATTTTCAGGATCATAGTCCATAATGAACATATGATCTGTAAAGATGCGGCCGAAACCAAGTTTACTTTCGTCCTGAGGCTTTTCCTTAAGATGTTCGGAAAGCGTAATAGAAATGGGTAGCATGACTTTTCTCCTCCTAAAGTATTCATTATGTATGTCGAACGGGCATAAGCCGCGTTGTGACGCGATTGAAATTGAATCAGATTTCGTCGAGAATGAATTCAAGCGAGACAGGGAAGAGCAGGACGCCATCCTCTTCAGGTGTCAGGATGCCGGGCTGAACAAAGAAGACAGGATTTCCGGTTTCGTCAAGATAGAAATCTTCCTCGGGAAAGAACATATCCTGAAAGAGATCATAGGAAATGTCGGGAAGATAAGTCCGTCCTTCCGAATTCTGCTCAATCTGTTCCCAGATGATATCACGGACGCATTTGTCTGCTTTTGCCGTCTGTCGGTCCTGAAGCCATGTGTCTGTTTCATTTTCTTCAAGGATCCCGAGCAGATGAGGAAGGGCAATGACAAGCCCTTCTTTAGGCCCGCTTCGGGCAAACACGTAAGCAGAATAGGATTCATACTCATAACCGTCCATGATGCTGTGGGATCGGACCAGGACAGAAAATGCACTGTCTGTATTGCAGGTGACTGTCGAGGAAATATCTGTAGTGGATACTTCATCTGTGCTTTCGATGGACTCACCGTTGATGGGAACCGTAAACGCAGCTGCATCCTCCAGATAATCGCTGAAAAAGGTGTTGACACCTTCTGCAAAGGCAGTGTCTCCTGACACACTGGGGAAAGAATACCTGTACATGTAGACGGCATGATCTTCATCTGCATCCTCAGGAAAGAAGAATGTTCCAGTGCGGGGTTCGTCCAGAAGGACGGGTTCGGCTGAAACCATGACCGGAAGACACAGCGCCAGGATCAGTGCAGCGAGTCGTTTCATGAGGCATTCCCTTTCTTCAGGGCTGCGAGATCAGCAGCGGCAGAGATCGCGGCAATGTTTCCCTCACCGACAGCTTTGGCAATCTGGAGCGGCTGACCGGTGCAATCGCCGCAGGCATAGACACGGGGGATGCTGGTGGCCATTCTGCGATCCACACGGATGGCACTGCCATCCAGCTCCAGACCGGGCAGGAGTGTACCCGGAGCCACTGCCGGGCGGAAAACAAAGACACCGGCATAAACAGCTTCGCCTGCATCGGTTTTAAGACGGATGCCTTCTTCACACTTTTCCAAAGATAGCGGTTTACCGGGCTTCATCGTGATCCGTTCATCTTCAGGAAGCGTGTGTTTAGCGAGCGTATAATAATCGACAGAGGAACATACACCGGCCAGAAATTCGGCATCTTCCACGCCGCCCTCCCAGGCAGACAGGACAGCAACGGGCTTTTTCCTGTAGAACATGCCGTCACAGGTTCCGCACCAGCTGACACCGTGACCGAGGAGATCACTTTCTCCCGGAAGCAGCTTGGGCATGGCGGCACCCAGTGCAAGAACAACAGCGCTGCTCTGGAGGATATCATTGCCGACGAGCGTCATGAAGCCGTTTCCGGCAGGCATGATCTGTCTTGCGTTGCCTTCCATGACCGTGCAGCCCATCTCAACCGCCTGTGAGCGCATCTTTTCCATCAGTTCATCTCCGGAGATGTTCGGCAGGCCGGGATAGTTGGTAATCATGTGGGCTTTTACCATGCCGCTTCGCTGAGTGCCCGCGGTGACAACCGTGCAGGTCAGGGAGCGGTTGATGGCCGTCATGGCACAGCTCCATGCAGCGGGGCCTCCGCCTATGATGACAAGATCAAGATTGTTCATAGAAAAGCTCCTTTCAGCGGCTTATTCGGGATAGGTGTACCTGGCGCACAGCCAGGGCATGGAATTGTAGGTGGAGTAAGCGTCGGCGTAGATTCTGTAATTCTTTCCGAGCTCCCAGGTGCGGCTGGAATAATTTTCAACCAGAACCGGCTGACTCTTTCCGTCTTCACCTGTGTAGAAAATGGCCATCTGTGGTTTCTCTGATACAAACTCGGAGAGTTTGCCGGTTACGAGGTAGACCTGTGTTCTTGCTGCCCTGACTGTGATATTGGACAGGAGCTCTGCATAGCCGTCCGCATTCAGCGGCCATGCCTTGGGCGTGTATACATCGGCGGAAGGAACATAATATACCTGATACTCAATGACAGAATCCTTCAGTCCATTATAGGATGAACGAATTTTCACCGTATTGTATCCGATATGATCGAAATGCGCATAGAAGGAAAATGCACCAGTCGAAGCAAGCTTGGTGATGTCAATTTCCGTAAACGGGGATTCGATCGAAATGGAGGCACCGGGAAGCGTCGTGCAGGATATTTTCATGTATTCCTGCGTATAGGATGTATAGGTATCGGCAGCAAGGTCCAGGGGGATTTCCTGCGCTTCGCGGTACAGAACAATGTTCATGGACGTTTCACGGTGGTACTGGCTTCTGGCCCGGACTGTAAAAATGTTGTCGCCAATTGGCTGTACGGTGGCGTTGTAGGAAAACTCGCCGGTCTCTGAATTGACAGTATCGGATACATCCTCATCATTCACGTAGACCTTGGAACCGGGGGTGACCTCGAATCTCATGGCATACATTGTGGAGGCGACTTCAACGCGGTTCGTATCAGGCGAAAGCAGCCGGAGCTGACTGGCCGGGATCTCAATGGTGTAATGAATGACGTCAAGCGGCTTCTGCTGACCGGAAGCGGTTTTTACAAAAGGTGTCAGCGTGACTTCCATCGTTTCATCGAGAAAATCTTCCAGTGAGTCGTACCATGTATGGTCAGCCACCACGATCGTTGCGTACCCTCCCGTCACCACATAGGACGTGTGCAGTTCTCTCACGTAGATCTGCTGACCGTCGGTGCCGGGGATCATGATAGTATGTGCGGTCAGTTCATTCTCCATGGATGCCACAACAATAGCAGCATTTTCTTCCCGTACAGCGGCTTTTCTGGCCTGGTAATACTGATATCCAAAAAAGACTGCAGCCGCAAAAAGTGCGAGGATCCCGAGAATCATGAGGAAGCGGAGAAATCGTCTGAGGCGTCTGACACGGGCGGGAACGATTCCGGTCAGGTCTTCACGGACCGGCGCCTGAAAGCGTGTGCCGTACATTTCGGCTTCGCGCCAGAGCGGATCGTAATTGCGGGAATCATCCACATACGCAGTCTGCTGAACCTGTGCACGCGCGGTTCTGCGCTGGGATCTTGCACCTGACTGCTCAAAGGATTCCTGGGTGATGTGTGTGCGGACGGCAGAGGAAGCCGGGCGTGAGGCATTTTGCGCAACCATTGTGCGCATGCGCCTCTGTCTCTGAGCGCCCTCTTCCTTGCGTACTTTCAGCTCCTGCATTTCAACAGCCAGTGTATCGCGGCTGTCAGGAGCATTGTTATCCAGACCGTCTTCATCAATGCGTAGATAGGATGGCGGAGTCTGATGATCCTTCAGCTGGCTCCGCCATGCGGGCTGCTCGTTTTCATCCTGGGAGAGCGGGCATCCGCACTTCATGCAGCGTGGGATAGATGCGCGGTTCCACTGACCGCACTGTGGACATTTCATAGATCTCTCCTGGTGGTATTAATCTAAGTCGCTGAAACTGCCAAAATCGTCGATTGCCTCGGCATCGGTTCCCTCATCCAAGACAAGGAAACTGTTGACAAGGAAATCTGCCATCACGTTACGGCACACGTTCCAGTCCAGTTCCTGCACAGACATGCCCCAGTGTGTGATGGGACGTGTGGCGCCGTCGGGCGGGATGCGGAGCTCTTCGATCGTTGAGTCTCTGAGATCATATGCATACCTGGCTGCCTGCAGCATTTCATCTGTGTTGATGTTGGTCAGGGTCGTATGCTCAGCGATGGAATTGACAAGAGCCTGCGCATCTTCCCATGTAAAGTTGCGGCACTGATCGGCAAGGGTGGAAAGCACTCTTCTTGCACGCTGGGTTCGTGTGAAATCTCCATGACCGCCAGCTTTGCGGATCCGCATATAAATGACAGCGGCATGACCGTTAAAGTGATAGGTGCCGGAATAGCGGAGAGCAGGGGTGGTTGCATTTCGGTTAATCGGATAGCGTCTCAGGTAGGCAGCCTCTTCAGCGTTGACTGTAATATCAACACCGCCCATATAATCGATGATGTCCTGGATCTGACTGAAACCAAAAAGGATATATTTCTCAATTTTGACGCCGAGATGCTGTGAAATGGTCTGACAGAGTGCTTCAGGACCGAATTTCTTGGCAATGTAGTTAATGCGGGATATTTTCCCGTCAGGATGCTGAACAAGCGCATCCCGGATGATGGAAGTCAGCATGACACGATGCGCCCGTGTGTCCAGTGTGACAATCATGATGCCGTCGGAATCACCGAGATTCCAGGACTTGGCTTTCCACTGGTCCACGCACAGCATCAGATAATGATGCTGCCCCTCCTGCAGCGGCGGGAGTTCATCATATGGAATCAGCTCAATGGGTTTGGGCTGCGTCTCAGCAAGGCCTGTTGAACCTGACATCACAAGGCAGAAGAGAAGAAGAAAACAAAATAAGCGTTTCATGGGCGTACTCCTTTGTTATGCTTCTTTGTGATCGTGAAGGTGTCGGGGAATCACACGCACCAGCGTGGGCTGCCAGACGGGGTTGGAAGCACGTTTGGCTTCTCCTTTATGCACCAGGAATACAATCAGAAGCAAAAGCAGCACGCCGAGCACGGCAGAGGAAAGGGGAGCATACTGCGGAAGAAAGGCTTCACCGATTCCCATTCCTGCGAGAAAGCCCAACAGGGGAAAGATATAGACAAGAAGAGAAGCCTTGACTACATTTCCGGTTGGCATCTCGACCTCAGCGAAGTCACCCACCCGGCCGGAAGCATCCATTTCAAGAACAGCGGTGCTTTGTCCGCCTTCACATCCATGACAGTTCTCACAGCTCTCATGATTGCAGAACTCCACTGTCATTTTACTGCCGTGAACTTCCTTAATTTCACCGATGCGTTTCATATGACCTCCAAAAAACAGAAGATGATGGAAACAATCCACCATATTACAGTATACCATAATCCTCTTGAATTGCCTATCAGCCGGACCGGCCGGTGGAGCAGAGGCGCGTCGATATTGAAACGAAACGGTGAGGCATATCATTCCCGGAGGGAAGTGTTGGGACCGCATGCGTGCGGGGGCAGGAACAGATACATGATACATCAACTTTTCTCTGTGATTTGTTCTTTTCGTGTATTGAAAAAGACAGCCAGAGGCTGTCTTCAAATGGTTATTTAATAAGGATTCTGCCGCAGGTTTCACACTCCACGATTCCGTCACCTGCATCGATTTTACGCAGTGCGGCGGAGGGCTGTGAGGTGTTGCAGCCGCTGCATTGACCATAGACCAGTCGTGCAATGGGCGGGGAAATCTGCTTCTTGACGGTGTTATAGATGCTCAGCAGCTCCGGATCAATCTGATGAAGGAGTGCATCCGCTTTTGAGCGCTGAGAGTCGAGCAGGGTCTTTTTCTCTCTGGCTTCCTTATTATAGACTTCCTTCATGCGATCGAATTCCTGCTTTGCAACCGCCGTATCATGACGGATTGTGCGGGAACGGGCATCAAGTTCATTGCCCTCTTTATGAATATGTCTCAGCTCCTGCTCATAGCTGGAAATCGTTTTGCGGCATTTTTCCACGTCCTGCAGCAGCGCTTTGGCAGATTCCGCATCCTGGGGAGGATCATTCTCCAGGCGCTCCTGAAGAGCGCGCAGCTGCTCTTCACTTCTCTTAAGAGCATCCACAATGCCATCCTTGCGGTCAATGCTGATGGAAACACGTTCTTCCATTTCTTTATAGAGCTTTTGCTGATCCATGATGAAGTCCCTTGTTTTTTCCAGCTTCTGGCGTAAAGGGGAGCGGCGGATCTCAGTGTCGATTTTGTCCGCTTTGATATCTTCCTGCATGTAGTTCCAGAGTTGTTCCATTTTGTCCATAGGGTCCTCCTAACTGCGGGCTCAGCTTCCCGCGACCGGCACAGTTGGAAGTGCATACGCACCAACAGCTGATTTAAAAATCGTCACATTCCATTCTACTTCATTCGCATGGCTTTGTAAAGCGTCCGCGAGGGCAAAGAGACCGGGTTCCTCGGTTGCAAAATGTCCGGCTTCCAATCCAATCATGCCGCACGCACACATGGCCAGACCATGATGATGCTTGATTTCCCCGGTGAGAAACACCTGCGCACCAAGGTGATGCGCTTCTGACCAGAAATCGCTTCCGGCACCGGAAGAAACAGCCATTGCAGTGATTTCCATGTCCGCAGGTGCCTGTCCGAAAACGCGGACTGTGGTGTGCAGATCGTGCTCAATCCGGGTCACAAGCGAGCTGAAGCGGACGGGTTCAGAAAATCTGCCTTTGCGGAGATACCCTTCTCCCTGAACATCCTGAAGCCCAAGGACGGACGCGAGGGTGTCATTGATACCGCCCGGTGCGCTGTCCAGGTTGGTATGGGCGGAGATCAGACTGACATGGTTTCGGATCATGCGGGATATCAGCCGTCCTTCCACATCATCTTCTGTGATGGACTGGACCGGTGAAAACATCATGGGATGATGGGTAATGATCAGGTTGGCGCCGTGCGCTTCCGCTTCATCCAGCACACGATCCGAGACGTCGAGCGCAAAGAGAATGTTCTGAACAGGCGCGTCTTTTCGCCCGACCAGAAAACCGGAATTATCAAAGTCGGCCTGCGTATCAAAAGGCGCACGGGAGTCGACCCAATGGAACAGATCACTCATGAATGGCTGCATGATCACTGCCTCCCAATTCCTGAAGTCGTTCCCGATAAAAGCGGAGTGCACGCTCTGCTTCGGCAACTTCTTCTGCTTTTGGCTGCTTTCCGGATAATAAACCAGCCAGTTTTCTTGAGTACACACCAATGCGGAACTGCAGATAGTTCAGGAGCAGTACAGAAGGTTCCTGATAGAGAAGCGACCCATAAAGAATCTCATCTTCTGTCTGATGCATGGAACCCGGCATGCACTGCCATACAATATAATAGCGGCCCCTCTCAAAAACCAGCTTTTCGGCGGTGAAACGATAACCGATCTTTTCAATGGCCTGCCGTGTGAAAAATGGATCGGTATGCACACTGATGACCAGCGTACATCCCTGCAGACGATCATGGCCGCTGAGCAGGATCTGGGCCGCCGTCTCTCCGCCCATTCCGGTAATGGAAATGCAGTCGCACGGTTCTGTGACTGCATCAAGACCGTCCGCACATACAAGTTGCACGCGGTCTTCAAGGTGTTGATGATGCACCTGATAAGCCGCGTGCATTAAAGCTTTTTCACTGATGTCAGAGATGATCATGCGCCTGCATATCCCGCTTCGCAGAAGATGACAGGGAAGAAGCGCATGATCAGATCCGATATCGCAGCCAATCCGGGACGGAACATAGAGACTGGCTGCGAGCGAAAGACGATGATCCAGCACAGATTACCCCCGAAGATTTTTGATCTGACGATTCGTGCGCAGTTTGCGCAGAGCCTTGGCTTCAATCTGACGAATACGTTCACGGGTGACCTTGAAAATTTCGCCGACTTCCTCAAGTGTATAGCTTTTTCCGCCATCCAGACCGTAACGGAGACAGATGACCTTTTTCTCACGTTCAGTGAGTGTATCGAGTACTTCCATTAACTGTTCGCGCTGCAGAGCATAGAATGCGGCATCAGCCGGTGCGGGTGCGGATTCATCAGGAATGAAATCACCGAGATGACTGTCTTCTTCCTCGCCGATAGGGGTTTCGAGACTGACCGGATCCTGCGCAATCTTGATGATTTCCTGGACACGGGCTTCAGTCAGATGCATTGCATCGGCAATTTCGGCTGTGGTGGGCTCGCGTCCGAGATCCTGCATCAGCTGACGGCTTGTGCGGATCAGGCGGTTGATGGTCTCAACCATATGGACAGGAATGCGGATGGTGCGGGCCTGATCAGCCAGTGCGCGCGTGATGGACTGGCGAATCCACCAGGTGGCATAGGTCGAAAACTTAAATCCTTTACGGTAATCAAATTTATCCGCAGCCTTAATCAGACCCATGTTGCCTTCCTGAATCAGATCCAAATACTGCATGCCGCGGTTGTTATAATGCCCGGCAATGGAAACGACAAGACGCAGGTTTGCCTGAATCAGTTCATCTTTTGCGGTCTGATCCCCGGCTTCGATTCTTTTCGCCAGAGCGACTTCTTCGTCTGCAGTGAGAAGAGGAATCTTGCCGATTTCCTTGAGATACATGCGAATCGGATCTGCAAGATTGACTTCATCGGCAACATTGGGAAGCGACTGGGATGAGGCAGGATTTGCAGCTTCTTCCTGCAGAAGAGCCATGGCAGTCGGTTCCTCGGGATCTGCTACCTCCTGGGCGGATGTGGAACGGGAAGCACTGTCGTCATCAATTTCGACTCTGATACCGCCTTCTTCCAGTTCCTTGACCCAGTCATACAGGGTCTCCGGATCCAGATCAATATCGCCTGCAAGGTCTCTGATCTGCCCCAGGGTAAGAAATCCTTTGGCTTTGCCGGTTTCCAGAATCTCTTCAAAACGGGTGTTACGGTCTTCCGTGCTGTAGGTCAAACGGAATCTCTCCTTACTAATCAATCGAGAGGGGAATATGGGTGTTTGTGGTTACTCCAGATAATCATGGAGTTTATGACTGTGATTTGCCTGCCGTAATTTGCGGAGTGCTTTGGCTTCAATCTGTCGGATTCGCTCCCGTGTTACATGAAACTCACGTCCGACTTCTTCGAGCGTGCGCGTTTCTCCGTCGTCCAGACCGAAGCGAAGACGCAGAACAAGCTTTTCGCGGTCGGTCAGATTGTCGAGAGCATCATCGAGCTGCTCCCGCATCAGGCTGCGTGAGGCAGCGTCAATGGGCGCGAGTGTTGTCTCGTCAGCAATAAAGTCACCAAGATGACTGTCGTCCTCTTCGCCAACCGGAGTTTCCAGACTGACGGGTTCCTGCGCAATTTTCAGCAGGTCAGCCACTTTCTGCTCGCTGGTGTTCATCGCATCAGCTATTTCATTATTCGTTGGTTCACGTCCAAGTTCCTGCTGCAGCTGATGAGAAATGCGAATCATTCTGTTAATGGATTCCACCATATGGACCGGGATGCGGATGGTCCGTGCCTGGTCGGCAATCGAACGTGTAATCGCCTGACGAATCCACCAGGTCGCATAAGTTGAAAATTTAAACTGCTTGGTATAGTCGAATTTCTCGACAGCCTTCATAAGGCCGAGGTTTCCTTCCTGAATCAGGTCAAGCAGCTGCATGCCGCGCCCGGCATACCGTTTGGCAATGGAAACGACCAGTCTCAGATTGGATTCGGACAGTTTTTTCCGCGCTGCATCCTGCTCGTCAGGTGTGCCGCCCTGTAGAATTTTGGCGAGCTGGACTTCTTCATCTGCACTCAGAAGAGGAATCTGACCGATTTCTTTCAGATAGAGACGGACCGGATCATCCAGTGCAATTCCTTCCGGCACCGTGATTTCTGTGGGCGCCGTGAGCGAGGGCTTGACCTCCTCGCTGACGGGAATACCGGAATCCTGGAGTGCTTCCATGATCATCCCGAAATCTTCCATATTCGACTGGGACATGGCATCGAGGACATCAGCGGTCGTGAGGCTCCCGCGCTCCTGGGCCTGCTGCTGAAGTTTCTGGAGCAAGAGTTGCTGCATTTCTTTTGTCATCGCCACGGGAACCACTCCTTTCCTGAACGGTCCGTCAGATCCGGCTGCGCATTTTTTGAAGTTCCATCAGTCTGGTCATCGCCCGAAGCTGCCCGTCAGGTGGAAGGGCAGACATGGACTTTGTGATTTCTGCAATCTCTGCATCAATACGAGCTGCACGCATGGTATGCATGCCCTGTTTGGCCAGCTGAAGAAGTTCGTTTGTATCTTCTGCCGGGGGCGGCGTCATCAGGCGGCTCGCACGAGCAACATCTTCCGGTGTTTTCTGCTTTTCGATGATCGCGGCAGGGGAACGTCCGGATTTGAGATCAATGAAAACATCTTTGAGAAAAGGATCCGTGAAATCTTCTTCCTCCATCAGTTCATCCGGCGGAAGTTTGCCGGTGGCAAACAGAGAGATCAGCAGTTCCTCACCCCGTACATGTTCATTGACCGGTGTGTGAACGGGAACTTTTCTGGGGACGGATGGAGTACGAATTGGCGCAGATGCGGAAGATGCAGGGTCAGGTCTGGACTGACCGATCTGCGCCAGAAGCACATCTCTGGAAAACCCGGTCTGAAGGACCAGGTCCTGAAGATGATTTTCCAGTTCCACCGGCTCAAGACCTTTGAGTATGCTCCCTGCAGCTTTTGCATACTCAGTCCGGCCTTCCTTGGTTGAAAGATCGTACTGCTCCTTCAGGCGGCGCAGCCTGTAGGTTTCAGGGGATAAAACAGGAAGGTTTTCGAAACCTTCCAAACCATCTCTCCGGATGAACTCATCAGGGTCCAGCCCATCCGGGAAGTCCAGAACACGAACATCCATGCCGGCATTCCGGAAGATCTCCAATCCGCGCAGGATGGCGTGCTGGCCTGCACTGTCACCGTCATAGGCAAGATAAACCTTTGGCACATAACGCTTGATCAGACGGGCCTGTTCATCGGTGAGGGAGGTCCCAAGCGTGGCGACTACGCCTTTGACACCATACTGCGAGAGCGCGATGACGTCCATGTATCCTTCCACCAGAACAACATGATCAAGATGTCGTTCCTTATGAAGCAGATTTGCAGCATAGACACCTAGACGTTTGTTGTAGATGGGAGTATCGCTTGTGTTCAGGTATTTGGGCGTTCCCTTGCCGAGAATTCTGCCGCCGAAGCCGCGGACATTCCCATGCGCATCAATAATTGGAAACATCGCACGATTACGGAACATATCGTATTGCCGCCGGGGACGGGCAGGACTATCGGCTGTTGCGTTTTCTGCTTCCTTCACAACTGTGAGACCGGCCAGTTCGAGCTCCTGCGCAGTAAACCCCATGGAAGTCAGATGTTTCATGAGGCTGTCCCATGAATCAGGGGCTGCTCCAAGCCCGAATCGCCGGATCACATGATCATTCAGACCTCTGCCTCTGAGATAATCCAGACTTGCTTTTCCGGCATCTGTAAACAGGGTCTGATGAAAAAAGCGCGCAGCTTCACGATTTGCATTCAAAAGACGTTCATTCTGCGACTGCCTTTTCTGATAATCAGGGTCGTCTACTGGCTGGGGTACCGGGAGATGGACCAGATCGGCGAGATATTTTAATGCCTCACCGTATGTCAGGTGCTCCATTTCCATAATGAAATTAATCACGGAGCCTCCGGCTTTGCAGCCGAAGCAATAGTAGAATCTTCCTTCCGGGTTAACAGAGAAGGAAGCTGTTTTTTCCCCGTGAAACGGACACAGCCCCCAATAGTTTCGCCCTTTCTTTTTCAGTGGAACATAGGATGAGATGATCTGAACCAGATCTGCCCTTTCCCGGAGCTCCTCAACCCATGATTCCGGATACCTTCCTGGCATTTCGATCACCAAACCATAGTTTCGTCGCACTTTGATTTTTTCCTGCCGAGAGGATGAAAATCTGTGCTGAGGTTACAGAACACTGAATCCGGATGGAACAAACATGGAATTAAATGTACGGATGGCATAGCGGTCCGTCATGCCGGAGAGAAAATCACAGACACCGCGTTCTGTCCCTTCCTGGAAACAGATGACCAGATATTCCTCGGGCAGTTCATTGGTATGTGTGCAGAAATACTGAAACATGGTATGGATGATGTGATCACATTTTTCTTCCTGCATCCTGCGCCATGAATCCATATAGACTTTTTCGAACATGAATTCTCTCAGTCCGTCCATGGCGCTTTGAATCATCGGAGACATGGAAATACTGGTTTTGCCCTGGGAAGAGTCAATCAGATCGGACACCATCGTGCCAATCCGCTCAGAGTGTGTTTTCCCGAGAATGCGCAGACAATCAGCGGGAAGCTCAAATTCCTTAAGGACACCGCCACGGATCGCGTCATCAAGATCATGATTCAGATAGGCAATCCGGTCGGCATACCGCACGCACCAACCCTCAAGCGTGGATGGCGTTTCTTTTCCGGAATGACAAAGGATGCCGTTTCGGACTTCTGCAGTCAGATTCAGGCCTTGACCATTGTGCTCCAGCACATCCACCACGCGAAGAGACTGCTCATTATGCCGGAATCCTTCCGGCATAACAGCATTGAGTGAGCTTTCCCCAATATGTCCAAAGGGGGTATGTCCAAGGTCGTGTCCGAGTGCAATGGCTTCAGTCAGGTCTTCATTCAGATGAAGTCCGCGTGCAAGGGTGCGGGCAACCTGCATGACTTCGAGCGTATGAGTCAGGCGGGTTCTGTAGTGGTCTCCTTCAGGGGCAAGAAAAACCTGTGTTTTTCCTTCGAGGCGGCGGAACGCTTTGCAATGAATGATGCGGTCGCGGTCACGCTGAAAACAGGTTCGGATGCTGTCCTCTTCGCCCGGATGAAGTCTTCCCTGGGTTTGATCTGCAAAGGAGGCAAGAGGGGAAAGAAACTGATGTTCCCGCGCCTGGACTTCCTCGCGAAGACTCATAAAAAAAACACCACCTTAGAGTGAAATCTAAGGTGTATATACTCCGCGTATTGCATAAAATCCTTCTTTTGGCCGTGCGGCGTTTTGCCGGAGGGGGAAAAAGCATAAAAAAAGCGGGCATCCGCCCGCCTGGAAGAATTATGAAAGCATCGCTGCGCCGATAATGCCTGCATCAGCACCGAGCCGTGCAAGTTCAATATGCGCATAGGGAAGTTCTTTATAAAGAATATACTTCGGGACTTCTGCGCGCACGGCATCAAGAAGGAATGCGCCGGATTTTGCCACACCGCCGCCGAGTACGATCACTTCGGGGTCGAGAATGTTGATGACATTGGCAATGGTCTGACCGAGCGCTTTGATAAAGCGGCGGAAGACTTTGACAGCAGTGGGATCACCTTCACGGGCTGCATCGATGACGTGGCGTGCTGTCAGCTTCTTCAGATCACCTTCGCAGGAATCCATCAGCATGCTTTCGGGATGACGCCCGAGGAGTTCTCTTGCCATACGAATGATGGCTGTTGCAGAACAATAACGCTCGACACAGCCGTGATTGCCGCATGTGCACGGTTCACCGTCAAGCTCAAGGATGCTGTGTCCCAGTTCGCTGCCCACTCCGTGCGCTCCGCTCCATACACGGCCTCCGAGAATAATGCCCGACCCAATGCCGGTACCGATGGTGATGAAAACGGAAGAGGAGGAACCAGCACTCACACCGGCAACACTTTCTGCGAGCCCCGCAACGGTAGCATCATTATCGACAAACACAGGCTTGTCGATATATTTTCTGAACTCTTCACGGAACGGGACATGCTTCCATCCAAGGTTTGTGCAGTAGATGACAGCACCGGTCTTCTGGTCTGCTACGCCTGGAACACCAGCGCCGATGGAGGCGATGTCCAGAAGGGAGTACCCGCCTTTTTTGACCATGTCAAGGGCACATTCAGCCATCTGGCGTACCTGCTCTGAGAAAGGAAGGGATGTGTTGGTTACAACTTCACCGCGCTCAAGAATATGGCCTTTCTCGTCGACAATCCCCATTTGAATACCGGTGCCTCCGATATCCAATCCGATGCGATACATAATGAAACCTTCTTTCAGATATATTTATGATGAACTATGATTACCGTGCGGGGTGCAGTGTGCGCATGCGCCTGTCCAGCTCATGCGGCGCACTGTAGCCAATGCTTTTCAGAGAATAATTTCTTGCGGCGACTTCCACAATGATGGCAAGATTTCGTCCGGGACGAACCGGGGTAATCAGCAGGGGAAGTTCCACATCAAGAATCTTGATATGCTCATCTTCCATGCCGAGCCGCACATATTCTTTTGTCTCGACCCATTTCTCCAGGTGAATGACAAGGTCAATCCGCTTGGAAAGCGCGACAGCACTGACACCATACATTGCGCGAATGTCGATAATGCCGATCCCTCTGATTTCCATGAAGTTGCGGATCATGGCAGGACATTGTCCGACCAGTGTGTCGTCCGCAACGCGGCATACCTCGACAACATCATCTGCGATCAGCACATGACCGCGTTTGATCAATTCCAGCGCGGTCTCGCTTTTGCCTACGCCGGATTCTCCAGTGATGAGAACACCGACACCGTATACATCCACCAGTACAGCATGCCGGGTTACGCGTGGAGCCAGGGCGTGGGTCAGGTACTGCACGCAGTCAAATGAAAACTTGGTGGTGATTTCCTGCGTGAGGTAAACCGCGATGTCATGCTCCCTGGCCGCATCAAGAAAATCCTTGGGCGGTTCCATGCCTCTGCAGCAGATAACGCAGGGCATCTTATAGGAGAAATACTGGGAGTACATGGCAACACGCTGCTGCGGATCCATGGAGTAGAGATAACTCATTTCCACTTTGCCGATCACCTGAGGACGCTCATACGCAAAGTACTCATAGAAACCACAGAACTGCATGCCTGGACGGTTGAAGTCAGCACTGTGAATGTCCCAGGCTTCCACAGAGGAGGGGGACAGGAGGGTGAGACCGAGTGTGGATGCGAAATCTTCTGCCTGTATCATAATAGCATCCTTTCAGATCAGAAGTAGCTGGGAAAATGGTCCAGAAGGTAATGCGCGATACCGTCGTTTTCATTGCTTGGGCACACATCATCTGCACAGGACTTCACCTCATCCCATGCATTGGCAACCGCAACACCTGTTCCGGCGGCCTGTATCATGCTCAGATCATTCAGGCTGTCACCGAAGGCAATCGTCTGTTCAAGATGAAATCCAAAATGATCCGCACAGAATGAAAGAGCGAGCCCTTTGGATGTATTGAGTGGATTCACCTCAAGGAATGTGGGCTTGGACGTCGTGATACTGGCCCGGCCAGCAAAACGGACCGAGGCATCGGATCGCATCCTGGAGACCAGGTCGGGATCAGCCATCAGCAGGATCTTGCATGTCGGGTGATTCTGAAGAAAACCGATCAGGTCCGGCGTCTGCACGCCGCGCAGACCCGTGGAAACCGCATACTCCTTTGCGTGATAAGATTCCTTATTATAATGGAAGGAACCATAATCGTAAGTCTGCATATAGACGCCATACTCATCACCAAAACGGATGATGTCTTCAGCGGTCTTGAGCGGAAGTGCGACCTTCATGAGGCATTTGCCACCAGTGTTCCACACTTCAGCGCCATTGCATGCGATAAATGTATCACAGCAGCCGAGCCGATGAACATAGGGTTCCATGCTTTCGGGAGATCTTCCACTGGCAGGAATGATGCGGATGCCATTCAAGGCAAGCGTACGCAGAACACGTACGGTTGTATCTGATATTGTACGGTCATTATGCAGAAGAGTATCATCGAGATCAAAAACAACAGCTTCCGTCAATGGTATACCTCCCTGCTTCGGGTGTAGAGGACTGGGAGAGATTATAGCAGATAAGGTTTCATTTTGCTATGGCTTTTACTCTCTTTTTCAGACAGCACCAGACGGGCAGGAAAAAGCAAGGGAAGTTAATTGACAAATTTACTATTCAAGGTAAGATAATTAAAAGTGTTTTCTGTGTTTCGTTTTAACTGAAGGAGGATATCGGTATGAATCATGCGGAGGCTCGTGTCCTGGCGGAACGTCTTGTTGCTCAGATGACACTGGAAGAAAAAGCATCGCAGCTGCGGTATAATGCGCCTGCCATTGAGCGCCTTGGTATACCCGAGTATAACTGGTGGAATGAAGCACTGCATGGTGTTGCACGGGCAGGCACGGCGACTGTTTTTCCTCAGGCGATAGGACTGGCGGCTGTGTTTGATGAGGCATTCCATCAGAAGATTGCCGATACAGTGGCGACGGAAGCCAGGGCAAAATACAATGCCCAGAGAGCACATGGAGACCGTGACATTTATAAGGGACTTACATTCTGGAGCCCGAATATCAATATCTTCCGTGATCCGAGGTGGGGACGTGGTCACGAAACGCTTGGCGAGGACCCGTATCTGACCAGCCGCATGGGTACGGCGTACATCAAGGGCCTGCAGGGAGACGGCGAATATATGAAAACTGCGGCCTGTGCAAAGCACTTCTGCGTGCATTCAGGTCCTGAGGCCATCCGTCATGAATTTGACGCAGTTGCAACACCGAAGGATATGGAAGAAACGTATCTCCCGGCATTTGAAAGCGCAGTCCGTGAAGGACATGTGGAAGCCGTTATGGGAGCATACAACCGGGTGAACGGCGAGCCTGCATGCGGTTCCAAAACGCTGCTGACTGATATTCTGCGGGATAAATGGGGATTTGAAGGACATGTCACCAGCGACTGCTGGGCGATTATGGACTTTCATATGTATCATCATGTGACGGATACAGCACCGGAAAGCGCTGCTCTGGCCCTGAAGAGCGGGTGTGACCTGAACTGCGGAGAAGTCTATCTCCATCTTCTTGAAGCGTTGCAGGAAGGCCTCATTACGGAAGATGACATTACGGAGGCTGCTGTCCGGCTCTTCACGACACGTTACCTGCTGGGTATGTTTGCAGACGACTGTGCATGGGACGCGATCGGATATGAGCAGAATGATACGGATGAGCATGATGCACTTGCCCAGGCTGCTGCCGAAAAGAGCATGGTCCTTCTGAAAAATGACGGTATTCTTCCGCTTGATCCGGAGAAAATTCATTCTGTTGCTGTGATTGGACCCAACGCGGAAAGCATCAGGGCACTGATCGGAAATTATCATGGAACAAGCAGCCGCTATGTTACGCTGCTTGACGGAATTCGCTCCTACTGCCGCGAGCATGGAATCCGGGTATTCTATTCTGAGGGATGTCCTTTGGTAAACAATAAGGCGGAAGGACTTGCAAAACAGGATGATCGTTTCTCTGAAGCCGTCGCGTGTGCTGAAATGGCCGATGTGGTGATTGCCTGTGTTGGTCTGGATGAAACGCTTGAAGGCGAACAGGGCGACGCGAGCAACTATTCCGCCAGCGGTGATAAGATTTCACTTGAACTGCCGGAGCCGCAGGTGCGCCTGATGGAAATCCTGGAAAAAACAGGGAAGCCCCTTGTAACTGTTCTTGCTGCAGGCGCTTCGCTGAATGTCCCGCAGGGAAATGCGGAGGTGCTCGCATGGTATCCCGGACAGGCCGGCGGAACAGCACTTGCACGAATCCTGTTTGGCGAAGTTTCGCCTTCCGGTAAACTTCCAGTGACTTTTTATGAGAGCATTCAGGATCTTCCGGAATTTACCGATTACAGCATGAAAAACAGAACGTACCGGTATTATACAGGAAAACCGTTGTATCCTTTTGGCTACGGCTTGAGTTATACCTCCTTCGGCATTGAGGTTCTGGAGGCTGATTCAGAGTCCGTGAAGGTCAGCGTCAAGAATCTTGGTACGATGGATGCGGAAACTGTGGTTGAGATTTATGCGCAGACAGAAGACCCCAATGATTCTCTCCATCCACATCTGTGTGCCTTCGGAAGAGTCTTTGTTAAAGCCGGAGAAAGTACTGTTTGTACACTGAAACTGGATTCCAACGCATTTACAGTTGTTCATGAGAGCGGCGAGCGCATCCCTGGAGAAGGGAATAAAAACCTGTGGATCGGTTTTTCACAGCCGGACGACAGAAGCTGCGAACTGACAGGAAGCAAACCTGTCCATGTGACAGTGAAATGATCACTGGAAAAAAGTCATCCTGATGGATGGCTTTTTCTTGTTGAACGAAGTCAGGAAGAAGTTGGGGCGGGCGGTTTTGTTCCGGAAAATGTGATCTCATAAACCGTTACTATTCACGGTTTGAAACCAAATAAACAGCATTTAGGAATACATGGTCTC
>R21__coassemble_652_pt1 | contig 27376 bp, 25 predicted proteins | sample R21__metabat2_high_PE_034 | metagenome-assembled genome bin R21 | reverse complement strand
TTCTTCTTCTGTTTCTGTATTTATTTATGATTGAGATCTATAATCCGTGTATGTCTTTATTTGTGTTTTGGCTTATTGAGACTGTTCGGAAGGTGTTTCTGATTCTGCTTCTTCGGCCGATTCCGGCATCATTTCCGATTCTGTTCCTTCAGCCGGTTCCGGAGGTGCTTCTGATTCTGCTTCTTCAACAGGCTCAGCGGTTACTTCCGGTTCGCTTTCTTCCTCAATCCGATACGAAGGTGTTGCCATGACAAATTCCTTTGTGATGGTTTCGCCATTCGATCCGGTCACGGTCAGCCTGTAGTTCAGAGTTGCAGCCTCTTCTGTGATTTTCAGCCTCAGCGGGTTGTCTCTGCCGAGCAGTTCCCATTTCTGTTCCTTTTCAGGAAGTGTCGGATCCAGTTTTTCCCATTTGAGCTCATAGCTCATGCTAGCTTCGCTTACTATCGCTTCTACTTTCAGCTCGTCGCCATAATAGAGTTCCCTTTTGTCGGGCTTGATTTCAACCTTTGCCTCAAAAGAAATCTGTTCTTCTTCAGCAGCCGTTTCGGCTGTATCTTCAGGAACAGTTTCCGGCTCAGGCTCCGGCGGCGGCTCAGCCACAGGAGTCTGTGCAGTTTCTGGCGAAGGAATGTCCTCTTGTGTTCCCACCGGATCGGGCGCCTCAGGCTGCAGTTGGTCTTCTGCAGGTGCTGGTGCAGTCTCCGGTGCCGGCTCCGGCGGAACTGTTTCCACAGGCATCGCCGTCGGTTCCGGCGAAGCCGTTTCCACAGGTACTGCCGTCAGTTCCGGCGGAGGCGCCTCTGTTGGAGGCGGCATGGGTTTCACAGTTGGTATCGCAGTTTCCGGAGCAGGAGTCTCCGGAGTCTCTATTACAGTTTCTGAAGTTTCAGTGGCAGTTTCCAGCGTCTGTTGTTCATCCGCTGCATCTTCTGCCTGTATCGGGATATCAGCAGCCAGCATTGTCGCTACGATCGTCAGGGCAGCAAGCTTTTTCCATATTTTCTCCATAGCGTTGCTACTCCTCGTTCGCTCTGGACCTTCTTCCGCAGCAGGCCGCTGTCTGTGTTTTCAGTGCCGCAGCCTCGCGCGTCCGTCAGTCCACTCTGCCTTTGCGTTTTCTCATGTATGCATCATGGTTGGGTGACCGAATATTGAAGCACGTCTCAAGCAGCACGAACGCATCGTGCCGCACTTCCTCACTTTCATATTCATTCTTCTTTCTGTCTTTTTAGTTATATTTTTATATGTATCATGTTTAAGAGTAGGCAGAAAAAAGTATAAACGTACCCAATCTGTAATTATAAGGGTTTCTCTCAATTTGTCAACGAGCGAGTCCCTTTGTGTCCCATGCGTTTGCGCACTTTTTTGCATGCGTTTTATTCGTTTTTTTCGAATATGAGTGTACAGTGAATCACGGATATTGTGTTTTAGTCCGTTGTCACGCCATATATATGCTGCTTTTATTATAACGCGCACAGCATCTCACAAACAACACATTTTATTGTTTTTTTGAAATTTTTTTTTAAACCGTCATCCTTCAGATCATCTGAGTCGGATGATTGAACCATATGGTCTCACGCCAAGTTTACAAAGTGATACATTTTTTTGTTACGGTTCGTCCGATTCAGGTTCTTCCATAAATTCCAGGCAGCCGGCAGGCCAGGCCGTGTGCCATCGGCCGTTCTTCCGGAAGGCTGATTTTTGCTCATCTCGCAGTCTGAAAACCCACAAGAAAAGCCCGAAGGGATGATCCTTCGGGTCTGAATTGCCTGATTTGTCTGACCGTTTCTCAGCACACGCACGTTCCTGGGGTTATCTGCCCCTCAGTTTCCATTTTCCGCCGAATGTGAACCCGCACACAATGTGCTTGTTTTCGAGATGGCATCGCGGGCAGATGCCTCGTTTTGCTTCATAATGGCAGTCTCTGGGATACAGATGCACACCGGTCATGGAGTTAATGCAGTGGCGGCACACATTGCTGCCAAATTCACGCCGGATTCTCTTTGTCGTCCACATCTTGTAATCCCCTTTCCCGCGCACAGTCTGCTGTCAAAGAAGGACCCGCCCTCTTTCTGCGGATGCCCCTATCAGCAGATATCACGCAGATTGTCATCAGTACCCCGTTGATTTACTGACAGCATTATAGGGATCCTCTTTTTTTCTGTCAACGATTTCCCTGTTCTCCCTGTGCATTTTGGCTTTCCTCAGACGACATTTGTTCCAGCTCGCGCATAGCCGTGCGGTGCCGGCGATACACCGTATGCAGGCTGCAGCCCAGAAGGTCCGCAATTTCCTGCCAGGACTTTCCGTTCAGATATCTCAGCTGCAGGACAGTCCTGCTTTCCGGTTTTTCCACGCCCCGGATACACGCCATCATCCGCTCGCGGAGCTTCATCAGCCGGCAGATTTCCTCTGAGATTTCCCTCTCCAGATCCACCATGCTGACCACAGCCCGCTCCATGAAATCGTGCCGCCCTCCCGCCCCGCTTCGGATGCCCGGCAGTGCAGACGACATCCTGTCCGCCGCCTCTCTCAGGGAAAACATCTGCTCCGTCCGGCTTCGGATGTCGATCTCCAGCCAACGGCTCTCCTCAATGGCGCGTCTGAGGTCCATGACCTCCTGTTCTTCAGCATGTTCATTCCAGCCAGCCGCATGGTTTTCCGTCTCCGGATGATGGATGTTCTCCGCAATGTCCTCCCCGCCTTTCCTGTCATGCATGCTGCTTTCCCGGATGAACGCTCCCGGCATGTCGCGCTTCATGGTTTGCTCGCCCCTCCCACTTTGTTCCCTTTTTCTGTCCATTTTCCGCCTTTTTACACCCCGTCATCTCAATTTATCATTTGCATTCAGCTTCTTGCTTCCACTGTGTCGCACCCGGATCCCACTTTGGTCGCATGCCCGGCAGCCGATCCGTCTGCTCTGTCTCCCACCTTCATCTGTGCCTTCAGGTGCATGCCTCCGGCTTTTTTCTCAGCGCATCAAGATAAAAGCTCCGCACCGTCTTTCCTGCCACGCGGGCCTGCCGGATCACCTCCTTCGTGTTCCGCGTATACTCCCCTGAGCTGCTGCCAAAGATCCACACTTCCCTGCACGCCTCCAGCAGACAGGCGCTCCTGGCCCGGTAGAGCATCTCATCGATTTCCGGGTCGGAAGAAAACTGCTGTTTCTCGTTCCAGCAGGGGATCCGGCCCCTGTGCACAATGTAGTTCATGATCGGCCGTCTCTGCTCCCTGGCCGCCTCGCTTTCTGCCTCCTCCAGCGACGGAATCAGCACATAAACCATGCCGGATTCCCGCATCCGTCTCACCCTCTCCCTCCGGGCTCTCTGCAGATCCCTGTCCGCCCGTTCCACTGCCCGCTCCGCAGTTGCGTCCCGATACATTTCCCAGTTCATGAAACCCGCTCCCTTCTGTACAGGTCTTTTTTTCCGCCCTTTCAGGCGGTTTTATCTTTTCCCGCAGATACACAACGACCGGATCTGCTCTTCCATGCAGTTCCGGCCGTTCCCAGGTCTTTTTTGTTATTCCGTTTTCCGGCTGCCTGCGCCTCTGCTCATCCGTTTTTCTCAAACGCTGTCCGGGCACAGAAGACGCGCCCCATGCAGAGGGCAGCTTCTTTTCCGCCTTCCCGCACGCAGGTGCATCATGCAGAGCAGGAAAGCAGACATCCTGTCCCCGCGTGCTCCCGGTCTTCCTTCCGCATCTGCAGCGCAGAGAAACAGGCATCCTGCGCAGACTCGTTCCGGATGCTTCCAGGCCTGTCTGCCGCATGTCTCCCGCCGTATTCTTTTTTGATTCGCCCTCATTGTATATTAACGTTTACGAAATGTCAATACGATTATTTGTTTCTTATGCGTAAATTTTCTTGACAATACTCCTGCCTTCGGATTACAATACAAAGTGATGACATACTTGTCTTTCTTCGAAGACATTTTTGCGCGGTTCATTTTTTCGCAGGTTTTCCTGCCCGTCAGAACCGTTTCCGCTGAGGGCACCGGTCTTCTGTGCCCTCAGCCTGGATTCCCGACGAAAGGAGCACAGGCAGTCCGGATGGCCCCGGCCTGCCGCATGATATGATCAGGCATCTGACTGTTGTCCCCGAGACCGCTGACACGGCTGTCGCAGAGCCCGGTCTCGGCCCATCCATTGCCGCCCTGCGCAGAGAACAGCAGCTCCCCCAGCAGGCGTGCTGTGATGCGCTCGGCTGCTTCGGCATTCCGTTGTCTTCCGCCGCGCTTTCCCGGTGGGAAAACGGCTCCAATACGCCCGGATGCTATGAGCTGCTCGCGCTGAGCCACGCGCTCGGACAGGAAGGCCGGCTTGAGCGCTTTGCGCAGGACTCCGACGACGCATCCCCGTCAGACCTCCCCGAAGTCACCGGCCGCGCCTTTTCGGATTTCCTCCTCCGCCAGGAGCTGAAGGAATCCGCGCGCCGCAGACCGCGCATGGTTTTGTTCCCCGTCGCAGAGAACTATGCCTCCGCCGGCACCGGGCAGCCGCTCGATGACGATCTGTTCACCATGGTTTCCCTGCCCGCCTCGGAGATTCCGCCCCGGGCAGCCTTTGCCGTCCGCATTGCCGGCGACAGCATGGAGCCCCGTTATCATGACGGGCAGCTGGTCTTTATCGAAAAGACCTCCCATCTGACCGACGGGGAAATCGGCGTCTTTTCGCTCGACGGAGAAGGTTACATCAAGCAGTACAGAGAACAGCCGCTCTCCCAGGATCTGTCCGGGGATGACTTTTTTGACGAGGACACTATGCGCTGCCAGGTTTCCCTGGTCTCCGTCAACCCGGTCTACAAGCCCATCCGTGTGCTGTCCGGGTCCGCGTTCATGATTTTCGGACGCGTGCTGTAAATCACGTTTTTCCTTCTGTCCGGCCCTGCCCTCTCTTCCGGGCAGGGCTGCCTCATCCCACGGAAAGCAGCCGGGTGCACACGTGTGCGCCGGGCCATTCCGCAAGCACAGAATGCGCACCGTTTCAATCAGCCTGACCGAACCAGGAGGGAGGTGTCTGCATGCCGGACATGTATATCTGCATCGACCTGAAATCCTATTACGCCTCCGTGGAATGCGTGGCACGCGGTCTGGACCCGCTCCGGGCCCGTCTGCTCGTCGCCGATGAAAGCCGCACTGACCAGACCATCTGTCTGGCCGTATCCCCCGCCCTCAAGGCCGTCGGCGTGCCGTCCCGGCCGCGCCTGTTCGAGGCCCGGCGCGCCATCCGGGAGGCCGAGGCGCGCAGCCGCACGCACATCGAATACATCGTTGCCCCGCCGCGCATGCAGCTCTATCTGGACACATCGGCCGAAATCTACGGTATCTATCTGCGCTATGTTTCCCAGGAGGACATCCACGTCTATTCCATCGATGAGTGCTTTATCCACGCCGCACCCTACCTGCACCTCTATCACGGCTCCGCGCACGATCTGGCCATGACGCTCATCCGCGATGTCCTGAAATCCACCGGCATCACGGCCACGGTCGGCATTGGGACCAATCTTTACCTGGCCAAGGTGGCCATGGACATTGTCGCCAAAAAAGCCCCGCCTGACCGGGACGGGGTGCGCATTGCCGAGCTCGACGAAAAGAGCTACTGCCGCCTGCTCTGGCCGCATGTGCCGATCACGGACTTCTGGATGGTGGCCGCCGGCACCTCCCGCCGGCTCTATGCCCACGACATGTTCACCATGGGGGATGTCGCCCGCATGTCCCTGCGCAATGAAGAAATGCTCTATTCCCTCTTCGGGGTCAATGCCGAGCTGCTCATCGACCACGCCTGGGGGCAGGAGCACTGCACCATGGAGGACATCAAGGCCTACCGCCCCTCCTCACGCTCGCGCAGTGTCGGTCAGGTCCTCTCCCGGCCCTACCACTTCCGGGAAGCGCTGGCTGTTTTTCAGGAGATGGCGGAAAAAGTCGCCTACGACCTCACCGCCCGCGCCCTGGTGGCGAAAACGTTTGTTTTCTATGTCTGCTATGACCATGAGTCCGTCGATCAGGGACTCTATCACGGGCCGCTGTACATGGATTTTTACGGCCGGCTCATCCCGCCCCACACTGTGGCCACGGTCCATCTGCTCTCGCCCTCTGCCTCCAGCCGTGAGATCCGCGACCTGCTTTCGAGCCGCTTTGAGTCGGATGTTCCGCCCCAGCTGCTCATCCGGCGCCTGGGGATCGCAGCGGAGGACGTGCAGCCCTCGGACATGCTGCGCCAGCTCGATTTCTTTACCGACTATGAGACGCAGGAGAAGGAACGCCATCTGCAGGAAACGGTGCTGGACCTGCGCGGAAAGCACGGTCTGAACGTCATACTCAAGGGCACAGACTTTGTCCCCGGCGCCACCACACGCGAGAGAAACCAGCAGATCGGCGGACATCAGGCATGAATTTCCGAAGAGGAGGATATGACCATGCAGCTTGCCTGGAAGATCGCGACCAGCCCGTCGCTGTCCAGAAACTATGCGGACCTGGCCGGGGCCAGCCGTCCCGTGCATTTTCAGGATGCGTTCTCCCTGCGGCATCCTGCCATGCCCGCAGAAAAGCGCGCCAAACTTTTTCAGCCCTATGACGCGCTCGACGGCTACAGCGATGCCATCCGCAGAAAACGCCGGCAGTATGAAAAGCGCCGGGTGCATACGCCTGAGAGCGAAGAAAAGCTCGGAAAACAGCTCGCCAAGCTCGCCCGCCTCTGCCCGAACAGCCGTGCCGCCCTGCGCGTGCAGGCCGTGCTCACGGTCTGCTACTTTGTGCCCAATGATCTGCCTGACACGGATGACCGCTGGGGACTGGGGGATTATGTCACCGTGACCGGTCTTCTCCGCGCGCTCTCCCCGGTCAGTGAAACGCTCCTGGTCGGGGAGACCCTGATCCCCTTCAGGGAGATCTGGTCGCTCCGCTGCCTCTCCCTGAACACCCCGCTGCGCGCCGCAGTCCCCGAAACGGCCTGCAGCACACGGGCGTGACGCTTCAGCGCAAACGTTTTCAGCTTAACAAAATTTCAAAACGGACTATAATGAAAGCGGTTCCAATTTCATTACAAACGGAGGCAGCGTATGCAGCTTTTTGTTATGGTCCTCAACCGGACAGAATATCTCGATGAGATCTTTTCCCGCATGCTGGAAAAGAAAATCGGCGGAGCCACTGTGCTCGACTCCACCGGCATGATGCGCGTCCTGGATGGCGATGATGTGGATTTTCCCATGACCGGCATTCTCCGCCAGCTCTTCAACCCTGAGCGCAGACAGTCCAAGACCTTTTTCTGTGTCCTGAAAGATGAACAGATCCCTGAAATGATGGACATCATCAATTCCGTCACAGGCGGTCTTCACACCCCCGACTCCGGCGTCGCTTTCGCCCTGCCCCTGTCCTTTGTGGAAGGAGTGGAAAAGAAGCGATGAGCCAGTATCCTCTGCTCTGCCTGGCCATTACCATGGCTGCAGGCCTGTTCATGAGCCGGCTGATCCGCTATGTCCGGCTTCCCAATGTCACCGCCTATCTCATTGCCGGCGTGCTCCTCGGACCGGTCTTTGGCGTGCTCGATGTCAGCGCCACCTCGTCCCTGAGCATCATCTCCGATGTCGCCCTGGGTTTTATCGCCTACTCCATCGGTGCGGAATTCAAGCTGAGCTATCTGAAAAACATCGGCATCAAGCCGATTGTCATTACCTGCTTTGAGAGCGCATTCGCCTCGCTCGTTGTCTTCCTTGCCCTGTACGCCATCCGTCAGCCGCTCCCCGTCTCCCTGACGCTCGCGGCGATTGCCGCCGCCACGGCCCCGGCCGCCACACTCATGGTCATCCGGCAGTACAAGGCCAAAGGGCCTGTCTGCTCCATGCTCCTGCCGGTGGTCGCCATGGATGATGCCACCGGTCTCATCCTCTATGCCGTGCTCTCCAATCTGGCCATCTCCCTGGACCGCGGCGGCGAGGGGACGCAGCTGAGCGCGGTGTCCCTCCTGCTCATGCCGCTGGTGCAGATCATTCTCTCCCTGCTGCTGGGCGTTGTGATCGGCTTTGTGCTGAGCCTGGTCCTGCGCTTCTTCCACAGCCGCGGCAACAAACTGGCCCTGACACTGTGCGCGGTGTTCCTGGGTGTCGGCCTTTCCGCCCCCAATGTACTCAACCTTTCCAGCCTTCTGGTCTGCATGATGATCGGGGCGACCATGGTCAACCTGTGCCATGACAGCACCGCCATGCTTGAGCAGTGCGACCGCTTCACGCCGCCCCTGTTCATGCTCTTCTTTGTGCTCAGCGGGGCCGGTCTGGACTTCTCCGTGCTCACCACGGTGGGCCTGGTCGGCGTCATCTATGTGATCGCCCGCGTGGCCGGCAAAGTGCTGGGCGCAACGCTCGGCGCCGTGGTGGAAAAGTGCGACCGCAACATTATCCGCTATCTCGGCCTGACTCTGATCCCGCAGGCCGGTGTGGCCATCGGCATGGCGCGTCTGGCCATGCAGGATCTCCCCGAGTACGGTGCGATCATCAACGCCGTAGTTCTCGCAGGCACCCTGGTGTACGAGCTCACAGGCCCGGTCATCACCAAGACCGCGCTGCTGAAGGCCGGAGAAATCACACCGGAAAATGCCGGTCCCGGAAAGAAAACCGCCTGACGTGGCCGTGTACTGAAAAAATGCTTCCGCAGTCCATTCTGCGAAAGCATTTTTTATATGCCCGGGATGTCCTTCTGTGTCTGTTGTTCATCCCTTCTCGGACCTTCCGTCACCTGCACTCTGCCACCCAGGGCCCTGTACTTCCCCGGGCTCATGCCATACGCCTTCTGAAACGCCTTTCCGAAATAGCTCTGGTCGGAAAAGCCGCACGAGAGCGCGATGGACGCAATCGTTTCCGTTCCGTCCAGCAGCTTTTCCGAGGCTGCCTGCAGTCGGTAGATGTTCAGAAATTCCACCGGTGCATGGTCCATATATTTCCGGAAGAGGCGTGCGCACCGGCTGCGGCTGGCAGCAATCTCCCCCGCAATGTCATCCAGCCCGATCTTCTCATGGTAATTGGCATAGATATAGGACAGCATGCGCCGCACATCCCTCAGCTCCGTACTGTCCCGGGATCCTGTCTCCGGGAGGATTTCCCGCCTGCACACCCCGGTCAGGAGCGCGAGCAGCATATAAGCCGCGCCGGTCAGCCCGGCCGAGCGCTCAGCGTCCGCTGCGCCGGCAAAACGAAAGCACAGATCAAAGAGGGTATGCCAGGTCTGAGCGTCCGGATCATCATGGGCAATATGCACATAGCTGCAGTTCCGGCTGTTCATGAGCGGGAGCACGGTCCTGCGCGTCAGGACCAGATCGCCGTAGAGCGCCGAGGGATGAAACTGCATGATCTGAAAAACGCATGCCGACGCCTGCCCTCCGCGCGTCATGCGCTTGCTGCGGTGCATCCTGTGCACGTTGACAAAGAGAAGGTCGCCTGCCGTGAGTTCCACTGTGACACCTTCGATCTCATGGAGCATTCCGCCCGAGAGGACCCTCAGAAACTCAAACTCCTCATGCCAGTGCGTGAGGGTCCGGAAATGCATCATCTCCGACAGCTCTTCCTGCCCCAGATACGCCGGATAGCTTCCCTGGTTGTAATGCACTGCCAGGGCATCCTCATGCCGGTTTCCGCTGTTTTTCATCTTCTCTGCTCCGATCTTACCAGAATCTGAGAAAAAAATCCTATCTTTCCCCTATCAGCTGATGATATTATACAATTAGGCCGTCTTCCGGGCAAGGATCCGGATGCAGCAGCACAACACAGATGAAGATCACGGAGGGGATTAAAATGAGTGAAGTCAAGAGCACCAATCGCTATGCCGGCACCAAAACCGAAAAGAACCTGATGGAAGCCTTTGCCGGCGAATCCATGGCAAGAAACAAGTATACCTATTTCGCTTCCGTCGCCAAAAAGGCCGGCTATGAGCAGATCGCTGCCCTCTTCCTGCACACCGCTGACAACGAGAAGGAGCACGCCAAGCTCTGGTTCAAGGCACTGGGCGGTGTCGGCACGACGGAAGAAAACCTTCTGCATGCCGCAGAGGGCGAGAATGCCGAGTGGACCGACATGTATGAGCGCATGGCCCGTGAAGCCGATGAGGAAGGCTTCCATGACCTCGCTGAACAGTTCCGCGGCGTGGGCGCCATTGAAAAGATGCATGAAGAGCGCTACCGCAAGCTCCTGGCCAATGTCCAGGCCATGGAAGTCTTCAAGAAGTCCGGCGTGACCATCTGGGAATGCCGCAACTGCGGTCACATCGTGGTCGGCACCTCCGCCCCCGATGTATGCCCTGTCTGCAACCATCCGCAGAGCTATTTTGAAGTCCGTGCAGAAAACTACTGATCTCTCACAGGCACTGAAAGGGTAAAAGAAAGAGCAGCGAAGCTCAGGATGTCCATCCTCTGCTTCGCTGCTCTTTGAATTTCCGGCCTTCAGCCGGCTGCTGCCATGCCGTCTTCCACCGGCATGCCCAGCTTCGTGAGCACTTCCTCAACGGATCCGACCGAAACGATTTTCAGATCCTTCTGAATTTCTTCCGGCACATCCTGCAGATCATCGACGTTATCCTTCGGGATAAAGACCGTTTTGACGCCGCTCCTCTGGGCCGCCATCAGCTTCTCCGGCAGTCCGCCAATCGGGTTGACATCGCCCTGCAGACTGACCTCCCCGGTCATCGCAAGATCAGGACGCACCGGTGTGCCGGTCACAAGGGAAGCCAGGGCACAGGTCAGTGTGATGCCGGCACTCGGACCATCCTTGGGCGTCGCGCCGTCCGGCACATGGATATGCAGGTCATGATCCTGAAAGATTTCCGCCTTGTCCGGGAACAGCGACTTGACCAGGGATACCGCAATCTGGGCCGATTCCTTCATCACGTCTCCGAGCTGTCCCGTGATCGTCATCTTTCCGCTGCCCCGGGTCAGGAGGGACTGGATGTACAGAATTTCTCCGCCCACGCTGGTCCAGGCAAGGCCGGTCACAATCCCCGGCCGGCTCTCCTCAGGCACCTGCTGGCGATGCATGGGATGACGATCCATGAAGGTCTGAAGATTGTCCTCTGTCACCTGAATTCTCTCGCCGGGATGCTCCACCATTTCCACCGCCGCGCTGCGGCAGATCTGGTCCATCCGCTTTTTCAGCCCCCTGACGCCAGCCTCCCGGGTGTATCCCGAGATGACCTTTTCCAGAGCGCCGTCTGTCACCTCCAGCAGGTCCTTCCCGATGCCCACGGCCTCCATGGCCTTGGGCAGCAGGTGCTCCCGGGCGATCCGCATCTTCTCCAGCGGCGTATAGCCCTCAAAGGGGATCACCTCCATGCGGTTGAGCAGGGGTTCCGGTATGGTATCGAGCGTATTGGCTGTGCAGATAAAGAGCACATCGGACAGATCAAAGGGCACATTGAGATAGTGATCGGTAAATGCTGCATTCTGCTCCGGGTCCAGCACTTCGAGAAGGGCGCTGGCCGGATCGCCGGCATAGCCTGCGCTGAGCTTGTCGATTTCATCAAGCACCATCACAGGGTTGGAGACGCCGCACTTGTGGATTCCGTCAATGATCCGCCCGGGCATGGACCCGATATAGGTCCTGCGGTGTCCGCGGATATCCGCCTCATCCCGGATGCCGCCGAGACTGACACGGACATATCGGCGTCCAAGCGCGTTCGCTATGCTCTGTCCAATGCTGGTTTTTCCGGTGCCCGGCGCGCCGACAAAGCACAGAATGGAACCCGACTGCTGAGCGCGCAGCGTCATCACGGCGAGCTGCTGGATGATCCGCTTTTTCACCTTCTCCAGGCCGGAATGGTCATGGTCCAGGACTTCCCGGGCCTCCCTGAGCGAGATCGGCTGGGCCGGTTCCTTTTTCCAGGGAAGCGAGGTCAGCAGTTCGAGATAGTCCGTCAGCATGCCGGCTTCCGGGCCCTGGCCGCCTTCATTCTTCAGGCGGGTCAGCACGCGCCGGCCTTCTCTCTGGGCCGTCTCATTCATGCCGGATGACTCGAGCAGCAGTTCAAGCCGGCGCACATCCGACACTTCCTCGGGATGCATGCCGTCCAGTTCTTTCTGCAGATATTCCATCTGCTTTTTGATCGCCGATTCCCGGTACAGTTTCTGGTAGTCTTCCTCCTGCGCGCTCTCGGCCTCTGTGTGGATGCGCATCAGCTCCAGATTTTCAAGCACCAGCTTCTCCGTCATGTCAAAGCGGGTCTGCAGACTGTCCTCTTCCAGAAGCGCATACCGCTCGGCAGCGCTTGCAGCCATCCACGGGGAGAGGGCGCAGGCCACGTCCCACAGGTTTTCCCATCTCTGGGCCTGAACGCGGACCATCTGGCCCCACTGGTAGGGCTCAGCAAAATCAATAATGTGCTTTTTGACCTGCTCCAGCCGCGCCGCGGCCTCTTCCCCGCGCAAGTCTTCCCGCTCGGGACGCCTGGACATGCTCAGCGACACGGTGCGGTTTGGCAGGACCGTGATTTCGTCAATATGGACACGGTTTTCAACAACAATACTCAGATATCCCGCCGGATTGACCTCCGTCACCGTGCCGGATGCACCGATGGGGTAAAAACTCTCAGAGGTCATATTTTCACGGGCTGTTTCTTCTTTCAGCAGGACAAACGTCATGCGCTCGCCCGCTGCGGGTTTTCTGTCAGTCATGGATTCAACATCCGACGTGCGCAGGTACACATGGGCACCCGGCAGGATCACATGACGATAGACCGGCATTACGGACATGGTATTCCCTCCCTGGATTCCGCGCCGCACAGACGGGGTCTCTCCGGCGCATCGGATCTAGTACCTTGACAATTGTCAAGGTTGTGTCAGGGAGCATACACCCAACCTTGACAATTGTCAAGCTTTGGAGTAGACTCAGGCAGAAAAAAATCCGGAACCTTCCGGTCTCTGGTTTTCAGTTTTTTCAGGGAGGCACACCATGTACTGCGGAAACAACAAGGTAGCCCTGTCCTCACAGCGCCAGATCGCGCAGGCGCTCATGCAGCTCATTGATGAGAAACCCTATCAGGACATCACCATCAGTGAACTGTGCAAAACAGCCGGCATTTCGCGTCAGACGTTTTATACGCTCTTTACCTCCCGTGAAAACGTCGTCACCTTCACCCTGCAGGAGCAGTACGGCTATGCGCCGGAAGAAGAGGCAGATCCCTGCGACTCCAGTCTCTCCCACCTGTGCAGCGGATACAGCACCTATATTACATCCAACCGCGATTTTCTCCGCATGCTGGTGGAAAACCACATCGAATATCTGCTCTACGACAGCATTCACGATGCCCTGTCCGACTGTCCCTGTTTCCTGCACTCCGTTCCCAATGACAGAAGGCAGTATGCTGCCGATTTTTACGCCGGCGGCATTACCGGGGTGGTCAAACGCTATGCCCTGTCCGGCTGCCGCACCTCTTCCGCAGAGCTGGCTGACATTCTCTATGATCTCTTCGGCGGCAGCTGCTTTTCCTGAGAAACTGCCGAAGTTCTCTGCAGCTTCCATATTCAGCCCTGAATCCATGTAATGGAATATGATTTGTCTCTCAGCTTTTTAGTAGGCGGCATGAATCAATGCCGCTTTTTTTACAGCGCGCTGTTCATTGTTGATTCGATTTTATTGATCTAAGACGAATGTGCTCACAATTCAAACCTGGCAGAACGTAAAAGCATCAGCTCAAAAGGAGCTGTCCCGCGCGGAACAGCTCCTGTATCTTCAATTTGTTTCTGTTTTCAGATTACTGCTTGACCATGTAGTCGTTTGCGACATAACCGGTTCTGCCAGTTACCTTATCGACAACCTTGCTCCAGAGGCGGCCGACAGCGACCACTTCCAGCTCTTCACCGGCAGCAAGGCGGCGGATGGCCTGGGAGCACTTATTCGGGGAAACGCGCAGACCCACGCTCTTTTCAGGATGTCCCTTGAGAGCCAGAGATCTTACAGTGTAGGGCGTCACAGAGATGAAGTTGTTTACATTCTCAGTATAATCATACTTGGTGGGCTTGCGGGTAGACAGGAACTTGGTCATGGCATATCCGCTCTTGCCGTTGGCGGTAATATAGGACCAGCCGGCCGGGCAGACCACATCGGTCTTCACAGTCACTTTGGTGTTGTTGGCGATACGGTACACAACAGCGCCATTGGGGTTGTTACGTACATTCAGGGATTTTCCATCAGTGCAGTGAACATACATGGTCGTGTTGACAGCGGGTGCTGCTGCAGCACTGGCAAATACGGGGATCATAAGGCCGACGAGTGTCATAATAGCGAGGATGATGCTGATAACTTTTTTCATAATGTGTAAACTTCCTTTCAAATTCTTCAGCCTGCTCTGCAGGTCTTTTTTTCTTATTGGGCCCGGCGTTTTCCGCCTGGCACTCTTTGATACGCCTGGTTTGGATGTCTGGCAGTGCCCTGTCCGTTTTTTTGAATCTTTTTTTGAAAAGGCCGGCATCTGTCTTTCTTTCCGGTGTGCCGCAGAACCTGACCCGTTTCAGCACCGAGGCGATGACGACTGGCTGTTTCCGATGGATTCACGGCCTTTTTCCTGCGTTTTTTCCTTGCCAATCCGCTCAGAACCATGTATTCTTTAAGACATCATCCCATGATTTCGACCCAAAGGAAGGATATTACTATGAATGCCCCGTTTTCATCGTATCTGCAGTCCATTGCTCCGTGTATGAAGCAGGTCATCTCGCTTCTGGGGGCCTCCTTTGACTATGTCAGTATTCTTTCCACAGACTCTGTCGGCTGGCGCATTGCCATCGGCCAGCGCAGCAAAGCCGTCACCAACAGTACCATGACCACTGAGCGCGGCTGCGTGATCCGCGTCTGCCGGGACGGACTCTATGGTGAATACGCTTTCAACCATTTTGATCCCGAGCACCCCGAGCAGATTGCCCAGGACGCCATGGCCGCCTTCCGCGCCCAGCGCGAGCTGCTCTCCCTCACCGGGACCAGGCCCTACGCAACCCCTGCGCTGCCTGCCGAGCGCTGTGATCAGTTCACGGAATTCCCGGTGCAGGAGCTCCCGGCAACCACGGATCAGGAGGCCCTGATCGAGCGCTTTTCCCGTCTCTCCGATCTCGCCATGGAAAAGGGAGAGCATCTCATTGAATGTCAGGTGACTGCACAGTCCACGCACATCAGCAAGATGTTCCTGAGCGCCCACCGGGATCTGCGCCAGAGCTATGTCTATTCCGAGGGCTCCATCGTGCCCATTGCCTTCCATGAAGGGAAAAATGTATACACCCACGTTTCCGTCGCCGGACGCGAGGGCCCGGAAATCTTTGCCGCGCTGGAGGGCAAGCTGGATGAAAGCCTGGAAATCATTCATGACCTCCTCCGCGCCGAGCGCATTGTTCCCGGCGAATATGACGTCATCACCTCCCCTGAAGTCACCGGCCTCATCGCCCATGAGGCTTTCGGCCACGGGGTGGAAATGGATATGTTTGTCAAGCACCGCGCACTGGGCAGCAGTTACATCGGGAAGCGCGTGGGATCTGACCTGGTCACCATGCATGAAGGCGCAAAATGCGCCGTGAACGTCACCAGTTACGCCTTCGACGATGAAGGCACCCTGGCCGGCGATGTCACAGAGATTGACCACGGTATCCTGCGCACCGGCATCTGTGACGCCCTGTCCGCCCTGCGCCTGGGCACACAGCCCACCGGCAACGGCAAGCGCCAGAACTTTGAACACAAGGTATATACCCGCATGACCAACACGCTCTTTGACTCGGGCACCTCCTCCCTTGAAGAGATGATCCGGTCAATTTCCCACGGCTATCTTCTGCGCGGCATGCAGAGCGGCATGGAAGACCCCAAGCACTGGGGCATTCAGTGCATCGTGGAGCGCGGATATGAGATTGTCGACGGCCGCCTCACCGGCCGTGTGGTCTCCCCGCTGATCATGACCGGCTATGTCCCGGACCTGCTCGGCTCTGTCTCCATGCTTTCCTCCGACCGCGAGGTGTTCGGAAGCGGCGGCTGCGGGAAAGGCTACAAGGAATGGGTCAAGGTCGCCGACGGCGGTCCCTGCCTGAAGACCCGTGCGCGCCTCGGTTAAACAGCATCACTTCATTTGGAGGTTTTCATATGACGCCATATCTGCTTTCTCTCCTCAGAACCTCCGGCGCGGATGCCTGGGAACTCACAGAAACCCGCACCGAAGGCTGGGAATTCTATTTCATCCGCCATGCCCTTGACCAGCACCGCGTCCGGAATGTCACGCACACCAGCGTCAGGGTCTATAAGAAAAGTGAAGACGGGGCCTTCCTCGGCTCCGCCTCCAGCGAAATCCACGAGAGCGCTACAGAAGAAGAAACCAGGGAGCTCCTCTCCCGTCTGCTCTTCCAGGCCTCCCTGGTCCGCAACCCGGTCTACACGCTCAATGAGCCCCGGCCGGTCGAGCCGCTGCAGCTCGATCTTCCGGATATCTCTTCCATGGCCCGGGATTTCATGGAAGCCATGCAGCAGATCCCGGAAACGGCCGGGGAAAGCATCAATTCCTATGAGATTTTCGTCCATCTCAGGACACGTCATTTCATGAATTCCAACGGCATTGACCTGACCGAGACCTCGCCTGACAGCATGATTGAAGTCGTCGTCAATGCCCGCGCGGAGGAGCATGAAATCGAGCTCTACCGTGCCTATACGTCCGGCACCTGCAGCAAAGACGACCTGATCCGGGATCTGACGGACACCCTGCGCTTTGGCCGCGACCGTCTGCATACCGTGCCCACGCCGCCCCTCTCCACGGCCCCTGTCATTCTCTCCACGTCAGCTGCCGTCGATGTCTACCGCTATTTTGCCGAGCGCATGGGCGCTGCCATGAAATACCGCCGCCTGTCCGACTGGGAGATCGGGCAGAAGGTCTGCGACGCGAATCTGACCCTTGAGGCCGTGCGCACGCTGCCCAATTCCTCCGGCAATCATGCCTTTGACCCCGAGGGTGCGCCGGTGCGCGACCTTCTGCTCATCGAAAACGGTACCGCCCGCGCTTTCTGGGGCAGTGAACAGTACGCCGGGTACCTCGGACTGAAGGATGCCTTTATTGCGGAGAACTTCCGCGTTTCCGGCGGCACGTCATCCGCAACTGAACTGCGCACCGGCAATTATCTGGAAGTGGTTGAATTCTCCGATTTCCAGGTGAATTCCATGACCGGGGACATCGCCGGTGAAATCCGCCTGGGCTACTGGCACGAGGGTGACCGGACCACCATTGTCTCCGGCGGTTCCGTCTCAGGCAATATGCGGGAAACCCCGCTGAGTTTCTCAAAGGAGACCCGCCAGTACGATACCTGTCTGATCCCCTCCGTGACCCGGCTCGAAACCATGCATATCACCGGCATTGACCCGGCCTGATACGCCCGAAGACACAAAAAGAGACGCAGAGATCCGTGATTTTCCACGAAATCTCCGCGTCTTTTTCTGTTCTGTTACCGGACCCGGGTCAGGGTCGCCGCATCAATCTTGCCCCATGCGCCGGCACCGCCGCAGCGGACATACACGCCGACGGTCAGGCTGCCGCCTTCCTCCACCTCGGTTTCGCAGGCACCTTCATGCCATGCGTTCCACGCGGTGATCTGCAGCCCGCATTCGGCGCTGACTTCACCGTCCTTTTTGATATAGGCATAGCTTTCATAGTCCCCGGCGTCGCCGCCCATGATGGAGACATCAAAGCGATACGTGCCAGCCGGCAGGTTATTCACGGTCTGTTCGAGCCGGAAGCCGACCTGATCCTTTGCCGCGCTGTAGAAGTGATAGTGTTTCGTGCCGTCGAGGGAATCGGATTTCTTTTCCTCGATATACAGCTGTTCCGTTCCCCCAAAATTGTCCGTCACCCATTCGCCCGTGTCTTCGCCTTCAAAATCTCCATTGATGAGATAGTTGAAGTTGACCATGCGGATAAGCAGTGTGGCCGGCATGCCCTCAGCCACTCCCTGCACCGTGTATTCCGCAGGGCCCGAGGCCTTCATGGCGGCGGTGTCGACCGCTTCCCAGGTGACCGGGAGTTCGATCCGGCTTCCGTCGTTCATCACGGCGGACACCGTCTCCGGCAGCACAATCTCCCCGGCCAGATCGCACGTCAGTACCGGATCGTCAATGGCATCCGGCCGGACTTCCACTTCCTGGCCTGTCCGGAGAAGGCGGAAGGTGGCCAGGGAGGGCAGCGCCCTGCCTTCAAAATCAAACATGGCCTGATTCTCGCACGCACATCCGCCGTAGTATTTGCCGGCATCAGCCGGATCATACGATCCCGCATAGCTCGATGCCCATCCGGAGCCATAGGTTTCCCACAGGCGGCTGTTTTCCTCAAAGCTCTCCGTGCCCACGGGAATCCATGCGCCTTCCCACCAGCACACCCCGATGCCGCCCGCCTCCTGCACAGTGCGGACCACATCCTGCAGTGCATTGGACTGTCCCTGCACGGTCACCGGCCAGTACTTCTCGTAGCCTCCGCCCTCGCCGATGGTGTTCCCGGAAAAATCACCGTCCTCCAGCGTATAGGCATAGCTGGTCTCCATGACCATGACCTTCTTCCCGTACGTTTCGGCAATCTCGCCAAGCACCTGTCTGAGATTGTCGAGCGTGCCGTGCCAGTAGGGATAATAGCTCGTCCCGAACACATCATAGTCCAGGTCATAGTAGGCCAGCTTGGAAGCATAATTCAGCATGGTATCGGCACTCTCGGGATTGGTGAAATGCACCGCCACCAGCGCGTCCGGGTACACTTCCCGCACGGCCCGGCTTCCCGCCTTCATGAGATGGTGCACAATATTCATCCAGATCCGCTCGCCGCACATCCTGCCGTTCGTCTCGTTGCCCAGCTGCACCATGCTGACCCGGATGCCCTCCGCCTTCAGGCGGCTCAGGCAGTCCGCTGTGTAGGTATACAGCGCTTCCGCCTTGGCTTTGATATCCATGCCCTCCCAGGCCTTCGGCGTCTGTTGTTTGGAGGGATCCGCCCAGAAGTCAGAATAGTGAAAATCCACCAGCAGCGGCAGGCCGTACGCGGCGGCCCGTCTGCCGATCTCCACAGCCGCCTCAATATTGTTGTTTCCGCCGCCGTAGCCGTTCCCGTCACTGTCAAAGGGATCATTCCAGACCCGGACGCGGATCAGGTTCACGCCGTTTTCGCTCAGCAGTGCAAACAGATCCTTTTCCGTGCCGTCCGTATCCCTGTAGCGGACGCAGGAAGCCTCCAGGGACAGAACCGACGATACATCCATACCCAGAAAAAAGTCCTCCGGAAGATGTTCCGCCTTCCGGACATAGAGGTCTGACGCCTGTGCTCCGGTGCACAGGAAAAGCATCGCCAGTAAAAGAATCCCTGCTATTGTTCGCATATTCTCTTTTGCTCCTTCTCTCAGCGGATGAAGTTGGTGCCCACGCGCTCTTCCCTGCGGGGCATCTGCACGCCCTTTTCCTTGCCTGCCTGAATGCACTCAAGGAGCCAGGCCATATTTCTGGCCAGCGTGCGCATGGTCTGCAGGCCTTCCGCATCCTGCTGTACTTCAGCGGGCGTATTTCCGTGCACCATGTTCCAGTACTGGGAAGAAACCACCGGCATCTGCGAGATGGTGAAGTACTTGTTGAGCACATCAAAGGATGCCGTTGTACCGCCGCGGCGTGCGGAAACCACCGCAGCCCCGGGCTTATAGGCCATCTCGGAACCATAATCCCAGAACAGCCGGTCCAGGAAGGCAATCACTTCCCCGGTGGGGGAAGCATAGTACACCGGAGACCCGATGATGAGGCCGTCCGCCTCGCGCATCTTTTCCCCGACTTCCTTCACGGCCTCATTGATCTTTCCGTTGACAGCCCGGTTTCCGATGAAGATCAGTTCGCTTTCCACGCCGCAGGCTTCCAGTTCGCGCGCGATTTCCTCCAGCGCGGTCCGGGTGCAGCCCTTTTCTCTGCGGCTTCCATTGATCAGGATGACTTTCATGTTCTTTCCTCCAATCAGATCAGAATGACTGTTCTCAGCATATTCTTTTCTGCGTATTTCGGCAAGTCTTTTCCTCCAATTGTTCCCTGCTGCCAGGCAGAAAAAAGCAGCATTCAGATCACGCTGAATGCTGCACAGGAAAGGTCGTTTACATATGGCCGTTCATGATGGCCGTCACCAGGGCCCCGTTATTGAACAGCGGCGCGAGTTTTGAGACCTGCACCACATCATTGACGGTATCCAGGGGAACAATGGTCTGCACCAGCGGCAGCAGTGCAAAGAGCACAAAGACCAGAATCATGCCGCGCAGGAGTCCGAATACCCCGCCCACAAGGCCGTCGAGCTGCTTGAGGACCGGCAGACGGAAAATGGCGCGGATCGCGCTGAGCGCCAGGGAAATCACAAGGTAGAGGGCCACAAAGCAGACAATGTAGCACAGAATATTGGTGCTCGCGCTCATGACTGTCTGGCTCACATAGCTTGATACGCTCTCCGATGCCCCGTAGACCTGACTGGACAGGTTGTTCCTGAGCACATTGGAGATGGACTCGGGCAGGCCCGCCTTTTCGACCACGTCCGCGATGGACTGCGCGGTCATGCTGCCCACGTTCATGATCGAAGTGGCCAGGTCGCCGATCCGGCTGGAGGCATCCGTATAGGTCAGAAGCGTTCTCTGCAGTTCCGGATTGTTCGCAATATACTCCGTCAGTTTCGGATAGAGCATGAAGGATCCCACCACGGAAATCAGGCAGCCGCCTGTATTGAGCACCGAGGCGATAAACCCTCTGTAAAATCCGAAAAGCACACTGACCCCGAGGATCCCCAGGATCACATAATCCACAATATTCATGGACTCCTCCGTTCATTACTGGATTGCCGGCTGCTTTTCCCGCGCTTGGGTCAGAACCGGATCATGGTCCCCGCCCGGCGCATGCAGTTCGTTGATCTGATCGATCTCCGCTTTGCGCAGCGGTGCAGAGCAGTACGTGCACGCCTCCAGAGAGGCAAACGGTTCTGTCTCCAGCTCGCCGTAGGTGAACGGACTGAAGATGACATCCTCGGCAGAATAGCACGTCTCGTTTGTATGATAATACTTGCCGTGCTTCGGGTTGTAATACAGCGGCGTATCATCTGCGGGATAACTGTACTGCCGGCCCTGCCAGTCCTCCCAGATCACGATTTTCATGTTGTCCTTCTTGTTGTTCCAGATCCACTTCATGTTGGTGCCTTCCGGCGTTCTCTTTCTCTGCACGCGGATGCACCCGTGGCTGCCGCGCGTGCCGAGCTTGTATTCCGTGGTGGAATAATTCTTCGTGCCGTCGGCATTTTTCATGTGCGGCACTTCATGGATCAGGTCACCGTTGTTGAAGCGGATGCCCATGGAACAGTACAGATTATCCGAGCGGAATTCCCCGACGGCCGGGAGCTGAAGCAGGAACTCACCGCTGCGCGTCTCGTTGTAGGGCTGCCGCGCATTCGCGCGCCCGGTGGAGACCAGCAGGGTGGAAAACAGCGCGCCGTCCTTAAAAATATACAGGCGCTGGGTCAGTTTGTCTACAATCAGCGCAATCTCCGGATCCGGCTGCACAGTTTTCAGGAGTTCTGTCTGCACATACCCCTGCACCAGCAGATTCCACGCCTTGATTTTGCTGTCATGGAAGGACGAGGAATAACATTCAATCAGGGACCATCCGTTGTCGAGGGTCTCCAGGACATGCACACCCTGCGTCACACAGGTGACAACCCCCACGCTGCCGGCATCCTCGCTCGGCTCGGCGCGGATGAGGACCTGCGATTTCTGTGCATTCTTTTTTCCGGTATCCACCACCGTCACCGGCGTCATGAGCATCTTCCAGATGGTCTCCTCATCCGTGATGTCCATGGGCGTGGTCCAGTAGTTCAGTTCGCTGTCCTGTCCCGCATACGGGCTGCCGTAACTCGGTGTGTACTGGCTCTGGTCCGCGGCCGCCTGCACAAGCGCGTGTGCGTCAAAGCCTGTAACCGTCACACTGGGACCCTCTGTCTCCGTGCTCAGACCTTCGTGGTCGGTCAGAACCAGAAACAGATTCCACACGCCGTCCCGGGCGTTCTCCCCGGCCCAGGTGATCTTCTGCGGGCCCCTGACAACTTCCTTTTTCAGCACCGGCGCCATGCCGTCATGCCCGCCGGTCATCAGTGTCAGCGTACCCGCACAGCTCACATTGACTTCGATATTCAGCGGAACCCCCGGAGAGATCGCGGCGCCTTCTGTCTGCACGCTCAGAATCAGAGGAACCACCGGCCCGATCGTGACCGGCGTTTCGGCGCTCAGCCCACTCTGGGTGAGCACCAGCACATTTTCACCCTCCGGCGCGGGAAAACCGTTGTAGGTGCCGTTCCACCAGACGCCGTTGATGCCGGCTTTCACTTTCAGATCCGTCGCAACCACGGAAACCGTCTGTCCGTCTTCTCCCCGGAGAATCAGGTCAGCTGTCCCTTCCTCCGGCACATGAAATGAAATCAAAACAGCCTGCCCGGGTCGGATGACCCCGGACAGCGGATCGATGCTGATTTCAGCGGCCATGCCCTGACGGCACGGCCAGAAAACAAGGAAGATAAGCAGCACCATGTACCATTGTCTGATCTTTCTCATGCTCTATCCCTCATTGCCTGTGTGTCGTGTCTTACTTTTCTGTCTGTCTCCCGATCCATTCCGGCAGGTCTTCCGCCCGGATCAGGCGGATGCTGCACGGTTCGGACGGGAAGCGCTTTTCCGGATCCAGAAGGCAGGTCTTCGTGCCTGCCGCGCGTCCGGCCTGAACATCCAGCGGGCGGTCACCGACCATGACGGTCTCCTCCGGCGAAATCCCCGCTCTGTCCAGGAGATACCGGAGGCCGGACGGGTCCGGTTTCCTCGGGAATCCCATCTCCGCGGTCACCGCATCCTGAAGGAACACATCCAGGTGATGCGCCTTCAGCCCTTCCAGCGCCGTTTGGTCCCTGTGCGTCAGGAGCATCTGCCGGACACCCATGGCATGCAGCCGGGCCATGGCTTCCGGAATCCCCGGCAGCGGAAGCGCCCGGGAAAAATGCAGCCTCTCAAAGGCCCGGAAATCCCTCAGCAGGAGCACCGGATCAGTGCCGAACCGCTTTGCGCACGCCTCGACGGCATAGGAAAGCGTCTCCTTCATGCTGTCCAGCAGCCAGGCCTTTTCCGCCTCAAATCCGCGTACACGGAGCGCGTCATACAGGCAGTCGGTCATCATCGGATAGGTATCCATCAGTGTTCCGTCATAATCCCAGACCACAGCCTGCATCCATGCGTCCCTCCCTGATACAACGAATTTCCAGCGCGTATCCTTCCAGCTCGTTGGGTGTCTCCAGAACAAAGGGCAGATGACAGAGACCGGGGTGCCGGGTCACTGCCAGCAGTGCGTCAAACCCGATCATGCCTCTGCCCAGTTTCTCATGCCGGTCCTTTCGGGACCCGCAGATGTTTTTTGAATCATTCAGATGCACCGCGCGGAGCCTGTCCAGACCGATTTCACGGTCAAACGCCTCCAGTACCCCGTCCAGGTCAGACCGGATATCATACCCGGCATCCCAGACATGACAGGTGTCCAGGCACACGCCCATCCGCTCTGCATGGTGCACACGGGAGAGGATCTCCGCAATTTCCCGGAAGCTTCCCCCGATTTCGCTGCCCTTGCCCGACATGGTTTCCAGAAGCACTGTGACCGTGCCGTCCGCGGTGAGCACTGCATTGAGCGCTTCCGCCGTTCGGGCCACGCCCTGCGCGGTCCCCTGTCCGGTATGACTCCCCGGGTGAAAGTTGTACAGGGCACCCGGGACATCCTCCAGTTTTTCCAGGTCCTCGGCCATCACCTGCAGCGCAAACTCCCGCGTGCCGGGCGTTGAAGAGGATGGATTGAGGGTATACGGCGCATGGGCAATGATCTCTTCCATGCCGTTTTCCCGGGCCAGGACGCGGTACGCTTCCAGATCCTCCTTCTCCCACGCGCGGCTCTTTCCGCCCCGCGGGTTGCGGGTAAAGAACTGAAATGTATTGGCCCCGATGCTTTTCGCTTCCTCCGCCATATGCCGGAATCCCTTTCCGGCGGACAGATGGCACCCGATCCTCAGTTCCGTCATGGCGCGCGGGTGGTGCCGGGAACGCTGGGATGCATCTCGGTAAAGGTCCTGTAATGGTCCTCGGTATAGAAGACCAGGCCGTCATTGGAGAAGATGATCCGGTAGGCGTTGCGCTTGCCCCCGGTATAGTAGCAGTCGCACTCATAGTACTGCCGGCCGCTCTTCTTCGGCAGAAGGCCTTCATAATTGCCGAAGCGGTCTCCGCCGATGGACATGCCCGGCGCGACATCGCTGACGTAGTTCCGGTAGGAATCCCAGCCCAGCGCCTGCGCTTCCTTCTTGGTCAGGAAATTGTCCGGCAGACGGCCGTACACAAACAGGTAGTCCGCAATCGCCTGGGGCTCAATGATCGGACCGGCCGGTGTTGCCTCCGGTTCCTCTGTCATGGCAGGGGCCGGTGTCGCCGTGGGCTTTGGTGTTTTGGTGGCCCGGGGTGTCGCGGTGTTCTTTTTCTTTTTCTTGCTCTTGGCTATCTCGGTCCAGGCGCTCTGTTCTGTCCGGCCGGCAGCTGCTGCCACCCGCTCGAGGACAGGCGAAAAAAGAACCATCAGGACAAACAGCAGTGCTGTCAGGCGACGCATCATCTGTTTCACCGGAAAATCCATCCCTTCTTACTTGTGGTACCTCTCTCCGGACGCGATTTTCATCGCCCGGTAGACCTGCTCATAGAGCATGACCCGCGCCAGCTGGTGCGGAAAGGTCATTCTGCTCATGCTGAGCTGCTCATCCGCCCGCTGAACAACCTCCTCCGAGAGGCCCAGCGAGCCGCCGATCACAAAGACAATCGAGGAGCGCCCCTGCACGGTGAGCTGTGTCAGATGCCGGCTCAGTTCCTCGGAATCCCGCATGGTTCCCTCAATGGTGAGGGCAATGACGTAATCCGACGGCCGGATCCGGGCAAGCAGCTGCTCGCCCTCCCGCTTTTTCACCGCGTTCTCCAGTGCATCGGAGGAATGCGCGGGCTCCGCCAGGTCCGGGACCTCGATCTCTTCAAACTTTCCGTATCGGGAAAGCCGCTTGCGGTACTCATCCGCCATCTGCCGGTACGGCTTTTCCTTCATCCGCCCCACGCAGAGTATGGTCATGCTCATACCAGATTCACAGGCTTTCCGGCCAGGTAGGCCCTGAGATTGTCAAAGACGATGCGCAGGCGCTCGTCCATGGATTCCTCCGTGGCAAAGGCCGTATGCGGCGTCACGATCGTATTCGGCGCAGCAAGGAGCGGCTCAGAGAGATCCAGCGGCGGCTCCCGGTCAAACACATCGATGCCGGCCCCGGCAATCCATCCTTCTTTCAGTGCCCGTGCCAGGTCTTCCGTCACAACCACCGGTCCGCGGGCCACATTGATCAGGATCGCGTCCTTCTTCATGGACCGAAGCTCCGCCTCCCCGATCAGCCCGCGTGTTGAGGCGTTGAGCGGGCAGTGGAGCACCACAATATCCGACTGGGCAAGCAGTTCAGCAAGCGGCATATGCGGAATGCCGTTTCTCTCCCCGGACGTGCAGCGCGCGCTCGTCCCCAGGACCCGGCAGCCGAATGCGGTCAGAATGCCGGCCGTATGCAGGCCGATTTTTCCTGTGCCCACAATGCCCACCGTCTTTCCGGCCAGCTCTCTTGCGCCGATGCCGGCTTTGGTGCCGCCGCGCCGGGCAGCCGCTTCCTGGGCAGGCAGGTTTCTGAGAAGGGAGAGCATCATGCCCACCGCGAGTTCGGAAACTGCGCGGGTGGAGTATCCGCTGGCATTGGACACCGGGATCTGCCTCTCCCTCGCCGCATCCAGGCCCACATGGTCCACGCCCGTAAAGGCGACATCGATATATTTCAGATTCGGACTCTCGCGGATCACATCCGCGGGAAAAGGCATATTGGCGAGAATCACTGCATCAGCTTCGGCGCACTCCGCTTTGAGCGCGTCCGTGTCTGTGGTCCGGTCATAGCAGACAAAGGTGTGACCCTGACTGCGCAGATCCTGCATTTCTTCCTCCAGCCTGGCTTTGGAGACGCCAAGGCTTTCCAGTATGGCAATCTTCATCTATTTTGCTCCTGCCTTTCGGTAGTTTGATATATCATACTATTAACTTATTTTATTTTCTACTTGTCTGCCTTTTTTCCTGCCTGAAGCCTGTGCGAGCGCCTGAAATCCGCAAGCGCCGCCTGCCCCTCGGCCGTGACGGGCTTGATCCAGGTGCCGCGGTAGAGATGAATCTGCATGAGGATAAACCTTACCGGTTCATCTGCAAAGCAGCAGGCAAAAATCGCAAGGAACGGCGCATGTAGCCCGAGTCCCGTCCAGGTCACCAGCGGGAGGACCATGATATACATGAACACAATTTCCAGCACGGTCCCATACACGGCATCCCCGGCCGAGCGGTAGGTGTCGTTCTGTGTCCAGTTGCCCATGCGGATGACCGATGCCGCGGCATAGATCATGAGCATGCCTCTGCAGATCTCCAGGCTCTCTCCTGCAAGCCCCATCGCCTGAAGAACCGGCCGGTGCACAAGCACCAGGCACAGGGCAATCACGCCGATCGTGCCCATACACAGATACACAAGACGCCGTGCCCGTTCATACGCTGTCTCCAGACGCCCGGCGCCGACTTCCTTGCCCACAAGCACCGAGGCTGCGTTGGAAAAACCGGCAAAGAACCCGATAATCAGGCCTTCGAGCGTGCGGAAGACAGCGGTCGCCGCGATCGCATTCTCGCTCTGCCGCCCGAGCACCATGTTGATCACCATGTTGCCCACCCCGATCAGGACCTCATTGGCCAGGATCGGACCGCACTTGCGGAAGTAGGAAGCTGCAAACGTTTTCGTCCACCGGAAGTGCCGCCGCACCGCCGTCAGATAGGTGTAACCGGTCGCGCGGGCCAGGACAAAAATCAGCAGAACATTCACCACAGCCGAACAGACCGTCGCCAGGGCTGCGCCTTCCACGCCCATCCTGGGAAATCCGAGGCGTCCGCCGATTAGGCAGTAATTGAGAAAACAATTGACCACCACCTGCGCCATGCCGCCGTAGAGCGGGATGCGCACGCGCTCCGTGCTCCTCAGCAGCGCGGCCGCCGCCATGCCCAGCACACTGAGCGGATAGGAAAGCGCCGCGATGCGGAGATACCGGATCCCGATCTCCGAGATGGCAGCCTTGTCCGTGTACATGGCCAGCACGACCCCGGGGAACAGGGTGCCCATCAGGCAGAACACAATGGCCACGGTCATCATGCACACGAGCGTCATGCCGTAGGACCGGAGGAGTCCTTCCACGTCTTTGGCTCACCAGTACTCCCCGAAAAACAGCATGCACC
>R21__coassemble_626_pt1 | contig 28170 bp, 22 predicted proteins | sample R21__metabat2_high_PE_034 | metagenome-assembled genome bin R21 | reverse complement strand
GGCTGCATGCTCCAGCCGTTCAATGCGTGCAAACGGTGATGCCTTTTCCATGCGGCTCTGGTTCCGGACCAGTCGCAGATTCGTCTGATCAATGCGTCCTGCAACAACGCGGTGCAACCGCTCTCTCAAAGCGGTCATCATGGTACGAATGCCTGACAGATCCGGTACGGCAAATTCAGCCGCCTGACTCGGGGTTGCAGCACGGACATCCGCAGCAAAATCAGACAGCGTCGTGTCCGTGTCATGCCCGATTCCTGAAATGACCGGGACAGGTGATGCAGCGATGGCCCTCACCACGCGCTCATCATTAAAGCACCATAAATCTTCCATCGATCCGCCGCCGCGGCCGACAATAATCACATCAACATCCGGAATGGTTCCGGCCACCTGAATGCCCCTGACAATTCCCGGAGCTGCAGCTGCACCCTGAACCGGGACCGGCAGAAGAACAATCGAAACGCCGGGATCCCTGTTCCGGGCAACCCGGCATACGTCGTGAATCACTGCGCCCTGCTGACTTGTGACCATGGCGATTTTTCTGGGCCGTCTGGGCAGCGGACGTTTTCTTTCCGGATCAAAAAGGCCTTCCGCCTTTAATTGTTCCTTCAGCTGAAGAAAGCGAAGATACAGATCAGACTGACCATCCGCCTGCATGGAATCCACAACAAAGGAAACACTTCCACGCGGCTCATAGTAATTGACCGTACCGTGGACAATCACCTGATCACCGTTCTTCGGTGCTTTCATACGAACATTTGAACTTCGCCACGCCGCGCATCGGATGACAACTTCATTGCTGTCTTTGAGTTCAAAATACCAATGGCCGCTGTTCACACTGAATCCCGAGACCTGGCCGCGCACATACAGTCCTGTAAGATGGGCGCTTCTGAGCTGCATGGCGACAAGATGATTCAGTTCAGATACGGAGATGATCTGCTTTGGCTTCTCATCTCCGCCCCGTGAACTGGTAACCACATGTTCAAACATTTGCCTTCGCCTCGGCAATATTCAGCGTATTCACCATCAATTCGGCAATCGTCATCGGGCCGCATCCACCGGGAACCGGCGAAAGGAAACCGGCAATCGGTTCAACGCTCTGCCTGTCAACATCCCCGACGACTTTCCCATCCACTCTGGCAATTCCGGCATCGATCACGACTGCTCCCGGTTTCACCATATCCCCTGTGATCAGGCCTGCCTTGCCGACAGCAGACACAAGAATATCAGCTTCTCTTGTATACTTCGCGAGATCAACCGTTCTGGAATGGCAAATCGTGACCGTGCAGTTCGCTTCCAGCAGAAGCAGCGCAGCCGGTTTGCCCACAATCGCGCTCCGTCCGATCACAACAGCATGCTTTCCTTCTGTCTTCACGCCAGAAAGCGCAATCAGGTCCATAATGCCAAGCGGTGTGCAGGACCTGATGCCGGGAATGCCATTGACAAGATTTCCTGCATTGACAGGATGGAATCCATCCACATCCTTTTCCGGCGGTATGCACGCCAGTGCAGCCGCCTCATCCAAATGCCGCGGAATCGGCAGCTGAAGAAGCATGCCGTGAACAGACGGATCATCCGCAAGCTTTTTCAATTCTCTTTCGAGCTCTTCCTGCGTCACATCTTCCGGAAGATGGCATGTGACAGAACGAATTCCGCAACGCTCACACGCTTTGTTCTTTGAGCGCACATACACTTTGCTCGCCGGATCTTCCCCAACCAGGATAAACGCAAGACCGGGCTCAATACCCCGGGCTTTGAGAGCATTCACGCGCTGAAGCGTTTCCTCTTCACGCCGTGCAGCAAGCATTTTCCCATCAAGAAGAACTGCTGACATCTCCTTCAACTCCTCCTGTCATATATCGTTTTCTGCCAATCATGGCCGCTCCGACTGCATTATCTCCCGAGTATTCAGGCCTGCCAAAGCAGACATGCAGATCGCTTTTTTTGTGGATCCGGGCAGTCACCATCTGCCGAAACAGTTTCGATGAGGCAACCCCGCCCGCAATCAGCACCTGGGAAATCCCTGTTTCCCTTTCGCCCGCAAGAATCATTCTTGCAACGCTTCTGGCAAGGACATCATAAACTTCCATGGCGATATCCGATCGCTCCATTGTCCCTTCGCGGACCCACTGAAGGACGCGCGTTTCAGCGCCGGAGAGATGGCACGACAGATCCCGGTCGGCCATGGATGCCGGAATCCGCGCCTGCGCATGCCCCTGTACCGCCAGCTGTTCGAGCGAAGGGCCCGCAGGAAACGGCAGTCCCATGGCAACACCGCACCGATCCACCAGCTGACCGGCATGCAGGTCCAGCGTGCCCCCGAGCAGATTCAGTGTATCCCCCTGCATTGCAAGCAGTTCCGTCGTTCCGCCGGACAGATGGACAGCAAGAAAATCTCCGTCCTCAATGCCGGAATCAATCTGAGCCGCTGCAAGGTGTCCTCTCTGATGTGTGGAAAAAAAGAAGGGGACGCCGAGCATCGCAGCGAGCGCACGCCCATGAGCTTCCCCTACTGTAAAGACCGGCATATATGAGTCTTCTGCATCCCTCGGTCTGGCCGAAGAGCAGACGGCAACAATCCGATGCCCGCTTGTATATTGTCCAAGCTCTTCCATCAATGCCGGCAGCTGCCTGACATGCGTAAATACCGCTTCAGACTGTCTTAAACCGCGCTCTCCCTGCCTCACAGGAAGCAGCTTGCGGCAGGATGCAAGCACATTTCCATCGGTTGTGACGGCGGCACAGCTTGTTGTGTAACAGCTTGTGTCCAGGCCAATGATAATGTTCATTCTGCAGCCTCTTTTTCTCTCAGAAGGCTTCCCAGTACGCCGTTGATAAATCTGCCTGAATCCTCATCAGCATACTGTTTTGCAAGATGCACTGCTTCTGAGATGGCTACGGAGCCGGGCACGTCCCAGCCCTCAGCAAAAAGGATCTCCCATGCTGCCAGGCGGAGAATGGTCAGATCTACGGAACCCATCCGGTCCAGTCTCCAGTTTTTACTGTGTTTCGCAAGCGCCTGGTCAATCTCATCAAGATGCTCCATAACGCCTTCAAAAGCAGCCTGGATGTATGCACGATCTTTCAGCGACGGATCATCCGCATTGACAGACTTTGTGCCTTCGTCACGTAATTCATTGTATACCATCAGCAGAGTATCTTCTCCGCCCTGGCCACCGGACAGGCGCTCAAAAATCATCTGCATAGCAGCATTGCGTGCAATTGCTCTTGACATGCTTTCGCTCCGTCTCTTTTATTTCTTGTCGTTCTCTTCGTCTTCGATGGTGATTTCAGAGATTTTCATGGCATCGGAATTGTCACTCGTCAGCTTTGCCTTTTTTGCAGCGCTCGCTGAAACAGTGTTTTCCTTCTCGAAACTCACACCGGTAATATGCACATCGACACGGACAACATGCATTCCGGTCATGCCTTCGATGGTCTTGCGCACATTCTCCTGAACTTCAGCAGCAACCTTCTGAATCGGACGATCGTATTCGACGACGAGGAACAACTCCACAGAAACCTCTTCAGGGCTCTGTTCGATGCGAATTCCCTTTGCCGTATTTCCCTTTCTGAGCAGACTGCCGTTCGCATTGCTCAGTCCGGCGATTCCTTCCACTTCATTCACTGCTGTCAGCGTAATAATATTGAGCACTTCCGGAGCATACGTAATGGAGCTCCCCTGCTCCTGCTCTTCCTGAATATTCACAGGCAAATTATCTTTTTTGCTCGCCATAACCGGCACCTCCTGTATACAGCCGGACCTATCCGGTTCATGATCTCATACGAGAACACAATGGAGTATAGCAGAAACACACTCTGATTTCAACACAAGAAATCCATGGTGCAGACCTTGCAAAAGACAAACCGGAGGGCCGATGATTCGGTCCTCCGGCAGATGTCTATGGATCACAATTCCGGCATTCAGGATTCGGATGCCTGATCCGAAACGATGGCAATATGCAGTTCGTCGAGCTGCTTCTGTTCCACCTTTGAAGGTGCGCCCATCATCAGATCCTGTGCATTCTTGTTCATCGGGAACGGAATCACTTCTCTGATCGTTTCGCTTCCGGCAAGCAGCATGACCATACGGTCAACACCAGGAGCAATGCCGGCATGCGGCGGTGCACCATAGCAGAACGCATTATACATGGCCGGGAACTTGGCTTTTACGTCTTCCTCGCCAAGATTGACCATCTTGAAAGCTTCAATCATGATCTCGGGGTCATGATTTCGGACAGCGCCGGAAGAGAGTTCAATGCCGTTGCATACCACATCATACTGGAACGCAGTAATGGAGAGCGGGTCCACTTCGCCCCTCTGGGCCTTTTTGAGGATTTCCAGACCGCCGTTGGGCATGGAGAAAGGATTGTGGCAGAATTCCAGCTCCCCGGATTCTTCTCCGATTTCATACATCGGGAAGTCCACGATCCAGCAGAAGGCATACTGCTCCTTGTCCATGTGTTCAGGACAGAGAAGACCAAGCTGCTTGATCAGGGCGCCCATGGTTTTCTGCGCAGCGATCTTCTTTCCGGAGGTCAGTCCGACAAACGTGTTGGGTTTCAGACCAAGCGCTGCTACCACCTGATCCTTCTTTTCCTGGAGGAATTTTGCAATTCCGCCGACCAGTTCACCCTTCTCATCCATTCTGAACCAATACGGTTTATTGCCAGCAATCACTTCAACATCGGCACACAGTTTGTCGATCTGTTTGCGCGTGCAGGTCATGTTGCTCACAGGCACAGCTTTGACCGTGTTGCCTTCAAACGGACCAAATCCGATGTCGCCCATCAGTTCTGTGACATCCTGGGCCTTCAGATCGATACGAAGGTCCGGCTTGTCCGTTCCGTAGGTTTCCATGGCTTCCACATAAGGGATTCTCTTGAACGGAGCAGCTGATGCGCGATTGTATGTTCCGTACTTGGCGAAGACGGGCGGCAGAACGTCCTCAATCACGGAGAAGACGTCTTCCTGGGAGGCAAAGGCCATTTCCATATCCAGCTGATAGAACTCACCCGGGCTTCTGTCACCGCGCGCGTCTTCGTCGCGGAAGCAGGGAGCAATCTGGAAATACCGGTCGAATCCGGAGGTCATGAGCAGCTGCTTAAACTGCTGAGGAGCCTGAGGCAGTGCATAGAACTCTCCGGGGTGCTTTCTGGCAGGAACGAGATAGTCTCTGGCACCTTCAGGTGAGGAAGCGGTCAGAATCGGAGTCGTGATCTCAAGGAATCCATGCTCCATCATGGCCTTTCTCAGTTCAGCCACCACATTGCACCGCATGATGATGTTTTTCTTCACATCAGGATTGCGCAGATCGAGATAGCGGTACTTCAGACGGATCGATTCATCCGCATCCTTTGAGCGGTTGATCTGGAAGGGCAGTTCATTGTAACGGCAGCGGCCGAGAATCTCGATGGATTCAGGGACAACCTCGATGTCACCGGTGGGCAGGTTCGGGTTTTTGCTTGTGCGTTCACGCACAGTGCCCCAGACGGAAATCGTGGACTCTTTGTTGATGCCCCTGATGATCTGCATCATCTCTTCCGTCTCAATGACGAGCTGTGTCGTTCCGTAAAAATCGCGGAGAATGACAAAAGCGAGGGAGCCGCCGACTTCGCGGACATTTTCCATCCAGCCCGAAAGCTGAACCCGCTTACCGACATCGCTCAGGCGAAGTTCTGAACAGGTATGGGTACGGTTTTGCATGGTGTATTCCATCCTCTCGATGTATATTTGATCTTTCAACGCAGTTAGCGTCATTTCAGCATGTTTCTGATTGTTTCAGCAGCTTCTGCTACAGGAACCGTTACTTCTTCGCGGGAAGTCATATTGCGCAGTTTGACGGTGCCGCTGGCCGCTTCCTCATCACCGATGGTGGCCGTGACAGGGCTTCCGGTTTTATTGGCATATTTAAACTGGGCTTTCAGACTGCGGCTGCAATGATCCATGTCCGCTTTCAGCCCGGCTTCACGGAGGGACTGAACCAGTCGGAAGGCATCCAGACGATGCTCACCCATATAGGTCACAAACACATCATACAGCTCAGGCTTTGGAATGACGACGCCCTCACCGTCGAGCAGGACAAGTACACGTTCAAGACCCATGCCGAATCCAACAGCAGGGATATCCGGACCGCCGAGCTGCTCAACGAGATGATCATATCGTCCGCCGCCGCAGACGGTAAGGTTGCCGTTTTCCGTCTTCGTGATCAGTTCAAACACGGTTTTGGTATAGTAATCCAGTCCGCGGACAATCTTGTGGTTGACCTGATACGGAATATTCATGGCCTGCAGACAGGACTGCAGTTCCACAAAATGTTCACGGCATTCATCACACAGATAATCGAGAAGAATCGGAGCCTGTACGACAACGGCCTGGCATTTTGCCTGTTTGCAGTCAAGAACGCGCAGCGGATTTCTTTCATAGCGGTTTTTGCAGTCTTCGCAAAGGTCATCGAGATGCTCTCTCAGATAAGCACGAAGCGCATCATTATACTTGGGACGGCAGTTGGGGCATCCGATAGAGTTGATGTTCACGGAAAGATTGCTGACTCCCAGACCGCTGAGCAGCCGGTAAGCCAGAAGAATCAGCTCCGCATCTGCTGTGGCATCCTTTGCTCCAAAGCATTCCATGCCGAACTGATGATGTTCTCTGAGTCTTCCCGCCTGGGGCGCCTCATATCTGAAAATCGGCGCAGACAGATAATACATTTTGCACGGCAGGGGTTCGGCATAAAGATTGCTCTCAAGAAATGCACGCACTGCACCTGCAGTGCCTTCCGGTTTGAGCGTAATGGACCGGTCGCCTTTATCCTTGAAAGTATACATTTCCTTCTGAACAATGTCCGTCGTGTCTCCAACACCTCTGGCGAACAGTTCAGTATGTTCAAAAACAGGGGTCCTTACTTCTCTGAAGCCGGCCTCCGCAGCAGCAGTACGCATTCTGGCTTCCAGATACTGCCACCGATAGCTCTCTGTAGGCAGTACGTCTCTTGTTCCTCTTGGTGCCTGTGTGAGCATGCTTTTCCTCCTTTATGCCATCACGTTCGTAAAAAAAGCCCATGCAGAACCCTGCATGGGGCGATGACTCGCTGTGCCACCCTTGCTTCACGGACCGCAGTCCGTCTCACAGCCTTTATCGCAGGCATGCGTCCGGTTCTCACCGGATGGCTCCGGGTTGTCCCCGTAACAGCATTCATCGGAAGCTTTCAGCCAACGACTTCCTCTCTGAAAGATGATGCATTGCACGTTCTTCCCATCCAAGCCATGTATCGGCGCGTATTGTATCAGCTTTTCTGCGCTCTGTCAAACAAGGAAACACCTGATTTCTGTCAATCCGGAACAGCCGTTCCGCCTACGCCGTCAGTAATGCTAATATAAAGAAGGAACCTTCAGAATGCATTCCACAGACCGCATGTTGTATGTCCCGGCTTCCCCCCTGGTGCTTTGAATAAGCAATGAAAAAAACGGAACCATGTGCAGCGTTTTGCTGCGCGGTTCCGTTTTTCAAACACTTCGGCTTCGCTTGACCGCAGCCGGTTTTTACCAGGAATAATTCATCGCTGTTGCAACACAGTTCTGGTGAGTTGCATCCACTTTCTTTGTCCCATGGGTTTTGCTGCCATAAAAATGGATGCAGAAATGTCCGCTGAACTTATTGTCAGAGATCGTCGACGTGCCATGAGGCATCCCGTTCATGGAGGCGGCGTATACCCTTCCATTATATTTCACCAGAATTGGACGTCTCTTCCAGGTCCAGCCACCATAAATGGATTTAAGGACCGCTGTGTCACTTTTCGTCAGCGGTTCAGCATCCAGGTGGTTGGCACCAGACCAGCGCTTGCATTTAAACGTCTTTCCCGTTTTGCAATCCTTTACAGTAAAGGTTGCGCCCTTGGGAATTCTGTCTACTCCGTTCTTGAACCAGTTGAGACGCTCTGTTGAAGGCGAGGAGTTTGATGCATTGCTGTTGGTCTTGGCAGCGGAAGCCTTTTCACCGAACATCGCAGCGATGGTCGCACTGTCCGCATTGCCTGTCTGCTTGAGACCCTTTGCTTTCTGAAGCTTTTTTACAGCACTTTTGGTGCCCGGACCATAATCTCCGTCAACCGACCCGGTATAATATCCATACACCGCAAGGCATTTCTGCAGTTTTTTGACATTATTCCCTGACGCTCCGTATTCACAGGCTGAAGGCTTTCCTATTTTCTTCAGTCGTGCAAGGATGGTCGACTGTGAGGAGTTCGTACTTGTATTGGATGTTTTCGAATTATTATTGGAAGCTGCAGCCTTGCCCTTTGTAATGAATTTCTTCATTACAAAACCGGTGTATTTGCCATAAGTCACCTTATACCAGTCACCGGTAGTGCTGAGAATGGTCACTTCATCACCTTTTTGAAGGGTTTGCAACGACTTGGAATCTTTACTCGCCTTGGATCGAAGATTAAGTGAAGAGCAGTTGACGGTGCCAACCGATGAGGCGAAGGCCATGACCGGAATCATGACTAGAAGAACCAGCAGTGTCAGCAGCCGGCTGATCGTTTGCCGGCCAGGTTTGAATACCATTTTCATTTCACTCCCCTTTAGAAGAGAGGGCATCATTGCTCATACTTCTTAAATGGTTTCATGACATACTCTAACGATTTATAAGTCAAATGTCAATGGTTTTGTTTCGATTTTTGTAAATTTTATGTCACAACTGACATATTTTGACATTCTGCAGGTTCGAAGATTCCGTTCTCCGTTCTGAATATCCAATTCACTTCATTTTTCAGGAAAAGCCCTTGACACAGAGATTTTGTCATGATAATATATGCTCCGGTTTGGAAGAAACCATGCCGTAGACAGCCGGTATCCGGAAGGATTTAATGGAGTGTGCTCCGCCTGCCGAGGCGTAACGTGGAGAATGAATGCTCCCCTTGCGCCTACGCAAGGGTTTTCTTTTTACACAGACCCAGTCAGGAGGTGTATTGGAAATGAGCAAGAACCGTGAAATCAAAGAACAGGTAGTTGCTGACATCATTGAGAAGTTCAAGGCAGCTCAGTCTGTGACTTTCGTCAGCTACAGCGGACTTACCGTGGATCAGGTCACCAATCTGCGCAAGCAGTGCCGTGAGAGCGATGTCGCCTATTGTGTTCTGAAGAATCGTCTGGTCAAGCGTGCTCTCGATGAACTGAAAATCGAAGGTGCAGATGATCTTCTCAACGGACCTAACGCCTTTGTGTTCAGCATGAAGGATGCTGTGGCCGGTCCCAAGATCGTAAGCGAGTTCATCGAAAAGAACAAGCTGACCTCTCTGAAACTCACAGGTGGTATCCTGGAAGGCAAGTTCGAGGATGTCTCCACGATGGAAAAGCTGGCAAAGATGCCCAGCCGCGAAGTGCTTCTCGCACGACTCGTTGGCAGCATGTCTGCAACCATCGGCAATTTCGTGCGTGTCGTCGAAGCGGTACGCAAAAAGATGGCCGGCGAGGAATAATCGCCGCTTAAAACTGGCTTCTTAGCCACACATTATTTTGAACATTCACCTTAAGGAGGCTGAATATCATGACTCATGAAGAGATCATCGCTGCTGTCGAATCTATGACAGTGCTCGAACTGGCCGATCTTGTGAAGGCCATGGAAGAAAAGTTTGGCGTTTCTGCTGCTGCCCCTGTGGCTGTGGTTGCCGGTGGTGCCGGTGCTGCTGCTCCTGCTGAAGAAGAAAAGACCGAATTCGCCGTCGTTCTGAAGGAAGCTGGAAGCGAAAAGATCAAGGTTATCAAGGTTGTCCGCGAAGTCGTCGAAGGCCTGGGCCTGAAGGAAGCCAAGGAAATGGTCGAAGCTGCTCCCAAGACCATCAAGGAAGGCGTTTCCAAGGAAGAAGCCGAGAAGATCGTCGAGAAGTTCAAGGCTGCTGGCGCTACCTGCGAAATCAAGTAAGTCAATTTTACAGGACACCTTCGGGTGTCCTTTTTTTGTTGCTTGCCCAGCTTTCCATCCTCTGTTATAATTTCCGGGTAATTCAAGGAAGGGGTGGCAGCATTGAAGCATTGGTTTCTCATTCTGTGTCTGGGGCTTCTTTTTCCGGTCATTGTCCATGCTGACACTCGCATTGACCCTTCACTCCCGGTTCCCGATGAAGTCAGCCGCCTGATTGAGACAGCCAGAAACGAGCTTGGGTATACTGAAGGTGCCCATGGTTACTCAAAGTATGGTGAATGGGCTGGTGATCCCTATGCACAGTGGTGCGCCGAGTTTTTGTGCTGGTGCGTGAACAGCGTTGATGAACAGTACGGAACGGAAATGCTCGGTCATCTCTACCCTCTTTATTCCGGTTCAAACGGCGGGAAAAACTGGTTTGTCGAGCATGGCCGATATATTGTACGCTGGGGAAATCTCGAAGGATGGGGATATCAGTGGCTGAAAGGTGAAGATTCTTTCCTGACGACCGGATCTTATATCCCCCAGCCCGGTGACTGGGTCTTCTTCACATGGACTAGTGATCTGAATACCGATCATGTTGCCATGGTTGAATACTGCACGCGCAGTGACAGCGGTGCGGTCACAATCCACGTGATCGAAGGCAACACACCGAGTTCTGTCAAGCGCACAGAGTATGATCTTACCTATGGACGGATTCTTGGATTTGGGACCGTTCACGATGTGGCAGACTGGACCATGCGTGCCGGCAATTCCGGCGAAAAAGTCCGTCAGCTCCAGGCAAAACTCGTAAAAACCGGTTATCTCACCGACGACATGATTGACGGGCGCTTCGGTCCGACAACACAGAACGCTGTTGTCAGATTCCAGACGGACCATCATCTGAATGCCAACGGGATTGCCAACATTACCACGCAGAAAGCACTCGATACCCAGTATTGGTCAGTGGTCAATCAGGATCCGGAAACCTGGAGAGTGGTTGACACAGATTCAGAAGACTTTTTTGACCTGGATGCGCTGTTCACCTTTGAAGAAAGCACCGATGAAGAGGAAATCACCTGGGATTCCTCTCCTTCTCCTGAGCCGGACAGCGCTGAAAATGAAATCATGGATGATATTCAATTCGAAATCCAGGATGACACGCCGGAATGGGTAGAATTCGATAATTAGAAAGGACTCTATTATGCAGGACCAGATTCTCGTCTTTGGTCATAAAAATCCCGATGCTGATGCCATTGTCTCAGCCATGGCCTATGCCTCTCTGATGAATTCCCTGGGCAATGGTTCTTATCTTGCCTGCCGTCTTGGACATATCAATGACCAGACAGATTTTCTTCTCAGGCGTTTTGAACTGGACCCGCCTGTCTATCTGCACTCGGTCAGGACACAGATCAGTGATATTGAATTTGACCATCCGCCTGTTCTCTATCGTCAGGTCCCAGTCAGCCATGCATGGGAAGTGCTTCATCAAAATGGTGTCACAGGTTCTGCCATTCCGATCGCCAACGAGGACGGGACGCTTTTCGGGATGCTCACGGCCGGTGCCATCGCCGAACATGACATGGATTCCATCGATCTCCCCTGCGCCAAAGATGTGCCGATCTTTAACCTTTTATCCGCACTTGAGGGTCGGATCATCAATGATAGCAGCGATTTCTTTGAAAGCATCTCAGGCGACGTTGTCATTGCTCTGCCGCAGCCCAATCCGCTTCCCCTGAGAGAAGGCTCGGTTGTGATCTGCGGCCAGCAGGAAGATGTTGTTCAGCAGGCGCTGGAAGCAAAAGCGAGCTGCATCATTCTGTGTCAGACAGATCTTGCCGAAAAATACAGCGGCATTCATTCCGATACCTGTGTCATCGCCTCCCCGTGTGACGCTTACCGCGCCGTCCGGATGCTCTATCAGGCAAATCCGGTTGAACGGATCGCCCAGCATTCCGACCTTGTATCCTTCCATCTGGATGACTACCTTGACGATGTCCGTGATAAAGTGCTTGAAAGCCGCTACCGTTCTTATCCTGTCCTCGACGAAAACGGCAAACCGGTCGGAACCCTGTCCAGATATCATTTGCTGAGGCCTCGTGTCAAACGGGTTGTCCTTGTCGATCATAACGAAAAAAGTCAGAGTGTTGCGGGACTCGAGCAGGCCCAGATTATTGCCATTCTTGACCATCACCGTCTTGGGGATGTGCAGACGGGGTATCCCACCTTCATGCGCAATGAACCGATCGGGTCGACAACCAGCATCGTTGCCCTCATGTATCAGGAGCATGGTCTCATGCCGGGCCCGAAGCTTGCGGGACTGATGGCCGGTGCCATTCTTTCGGATACCGTCATCTTCAAGTCACCGACCTGTACCGAAAAAGACCGGCGTCTCGCTGAACGCCTTGCGCGTATCGCCGGGATTGACCTGGAATCCCTCGGCCGCGAGATGTTCTCGCTGGGTGGCTCCGCTGATAAGCCTGTTTCTGAGCAGCTCAAGAGCGATTTCAAGGAATTCCGTCTCGGGAATCATATGCTGGGGATCGGCCAGATCACAACCATTGACATTTCTTCCCGTCTATCCCGTATGGATGAATATCTTGCCGCCATGGAATCTATGCGCAAGGAGCACGCTTATGATATGGTGATCCTCATGCTCACCGATGTCCTGCGCGAAGGCACGGAACTGATTTATACCAATGGACAGGACTCGATCCGTCAGGCTTTCGGCATTGATTCAGCCGAAGAACATCATGTGTTCCTGGATCATGTCGTTTCCCGCAAAAAGCAAATCGTCCCTGCGCTTTCAGCACTTTGGGGTTAATGGAGGCACTTATATGTTCAAACGTATTCTGGCTGTTCTGCTTCTCGTCATGTTCATTCCGATCTGCAGTCTGGGAGAAGCATTCAATTACCGCCTTTCCTTTTCCTCTGCGGATGCTCAGGAAGGCAGCGTGCTTGCCGGCATGCTTGACTTCCTGAAAATGCTGGAAATCTCCGGGTCATTTCACAGGAACGACGATCGCTCCAAAGGCTTTGAAATGACGGCATCCATGATCCTTGATGGAGACGAATCCACCCGCATGGATTTTTCCCTTTGGGGACTCGAAGCTCTTTTTCATATCCAGAGCCCGGTATTCAACAATGAGAATATTGTGATCAATGTGCCCGCCATGCTGGAATACGGCATGAAAATCTATAACCATCTTGACATCCCGCTCCAGCGCTTCTGTATTCTGTATCCGTATGCATCCTGCGATGCGTTTCTCCCGGCCTGGTGGGCTGTCGAAGAGACCATGATGCCTGAAGATGAGAGCCTGAATGAGTGGACCGTTTCTTCCGAAAAACTGGAAGAACTCGGCTCCACACTTGCGAACATGCTCTATGATGAGCGCGGCGTCCGCATCTTGCTTGATACCATGGCCAGTTTCAATGCTGCCGGTGAGGAGCTTCAGGAAGTCTGGATGAATATTCCCGAGTGGATCGCCAGTGAAATTCATGAGATCACCGTAACCAAAACAGAAACCAGCGAAGTCTGGAAAACAGCAAACCATACCCTTTTCTCTTCTGTGTCTCATCCCGACGGCTCCTATGAACTGCATGTCCTCCTTCCGGGATTTGTCTTTGGCGAGGATGCCTCCTACGATTATGTCAGAACCCTGCACGGAGACACCTATGATGTAGACCTGGCCGTGGTTTTCGGTACAGACGAACATCCGTTTATCCAGGGAACATTCACTTCCCGTTCCATCCCTGCAAACTGGCCTGCTTCTGCACCATTCCATGGTGAGCTTGATTTTCATGGTCCCCTTCTTTACGGTCTGAGTTTCATTCAGAAAAATCAGGCCGGTTTCCTGGAATCTGTACAACTCACTGACGCTCTGCATGCCGAGTTTTCCGGGGATGGAAACCACATTTCCCTGATGAGCGGGGACGATGCCCTGATCACTGCGCATGTAGCTGCAGAACGCTTTACCCCGGAATCAGAAGTCTATCACCGTCTGACAGAGTGGGGCGGTTTGAACTTCTTTTCCCTTCATGACAGTACGCTGAGCGATTTTATGGATTCGGCCAAAGACTCCATTGTGGAAGCCGCGCTCCCGCTGGTCATTCATGCGCCTGTATCCACGGTTGTTTCCCTGATGGATGTTCTGCAGGAAGCCGGCATTCTCGATATTCTCGCCTATGGCCTGGATATCAGCTCTGAGGGCGAAGAAGAATGGGAGGAAGAAGAATCATCTGAAGAAAGTGAAGAGTTCGTAGAATATGAAGAAGAGGCAGCGGACGAAGCTGCTGAGTAACAGCATTCTTTCCTTCAGGATGCATCATCCCAGCTGATGGCATGCGTCCTTTAAACGGTCCGACATCCGATCCATTCAACAGCAGCCGCCTTCCCCGCTCGGGGACAGGCGGCTGCTTTTTGCATCTTCCTTTGTGGTTCTCATAATTCAATCGCTTGCTATTGACTTTTCCTTTTTGCTGCATATACTCATTCTATATTCATGGAAGGAGGTTCTTTTGAAATGGATACCTCGCCCAGTTTTGGGCAGTTAATCAAATGTATACATCACTGTCTCGTCGCAGAAGCATCCCGTCACTTCAGTGACATCGACCTGACTCCGACGCAGGCACATATCCTGATTGTTGTCCATCGGGCCCAAAATGAGACTGCCCGCATGAAAGAACTTGAGCGTGACTTTCACTGCGCACAGTCGACGATGGCCGGGCTGATTCAGCGCCTTGAAAAGAAAAAGCTGCTCACCTCTTTTACACTTGACGACGACCGCCGCATCAAATGCGTGCGGCTCACCGACGAAGGCAGAGCACTCTGCGACCGCTCCAGAGCGTCGATTGAATCCGCTGAAAAAACGATGCTCTCCAGCCTCAGCGAAACCGAAAAAGCGCAGGCCTATTCCCTTCTGCAGAAAATGTACGACTCCTTTTCCCCAACCTCCACATGAACTGATTCTTCAACGAAAGGACTGACAACCCTTGGTAAAAAAACTCCTGAGCTTCATCAAGCAATACAGGAAAGCAACCATACTGACGCCTCTGAGCATGATCGGTGAGGTGTTTATGGAAACCCTGATTCCATACATCATGGCCGCCCTGATTGATCACGGCATCAACCAGTCCAGCATGCCGGATATCTACAAATACGGCCTTCTCATGCTCCTGGCGGCTTCACTGAGTCTTCTTTTCGGTATCATGGGCGGCATGTTCGGCGCACAGGCTTCTACAGGATTTGCAGCCAATCTGCGCTCCGCCATGTATGAGCATATTCAGACCTTTTCCTTCGCAAACATTGACAAGTTCTCAACTGCAGGTCTTGTCACCCGCATGACGACAGACGTCACCAATGTGCAGAATGCCTTTCAGATGACCCTGCGCATTGCTGTCCGCGCTCCCCTGACATTTCTCTGTTCCATTGTCATGTGTTTTTCCATCAACACACGCCTTTCCCTGATTTTTCTGATTGCCGTTGTTTTCCTGGCCATTTTCCTCGGCATCGTTGTCAATGTTGCAAAGAAGCGCTTCTCCGCCGTGTTTGAAAAGTATGATGCGCTGAATTCCTCTGTTCAGGAAAATGTATCCGCCATTCGCGTCGTGAAGGCATTCGTCCGTGAGGATTATGAGACGGACAAGTTTAATAAAGCCGTCACCAATCTGTACAATATGTTCCTGCGCGCCGAAAAAGTGGTGGTCCTGAACTCACCGGTCATGATGCTCACTGTTTATACCTGCATTATTGCCCTCTCCTGGCTCGGTGCAAAATATATCGTGATGCCGCCGTCTCTCGAACTGACACTGACAACCGGACAGCTCACCAGCCTGTTCTCCTATGTCATGAGCGTGCTCATGTCCCTGATGATGCTTTCCATGATTTTTGTCATGCTGACCATGTCACTCGCCAGCGGCCGCCGAATCTGTGAAGTTCTCGATGAAGTTCCTTCCATTCAGAACTGCGATGCGCCTGTCTTTGAGATCAAAGACGGATCGATTGACTTCGATCATGTCAATTTCTCCTATCAGACAAGCGGCTCCGGTGAATATACGCTGAAAGATATTGATCTGCATATCAAATCCGGCGAAACCATCGGCATTATCGGCGGAACCGGCTGCGGCAAAACCACGCTGGTCTCCCTGATCTCCCGTCTGTATGACGTCACCGACGGCGCTGTCAAAGTCAGCGGAATTGATGTGCGTCAGTATGATATCGAAACGCTTCGAAATGCAGTGTCTGTCGTCCTTCAGAAGAACGTTCTGTTTTCGGGCACGATTCTTGATAATCTCCGCTGGGGCAAAGAAGATGCAACACTGGAAGAATGCAAGAATGCCTGCCGGCTTGCCTGTGCCGATGAATTTATCGACCGGTTCCCGGATGGATACGACACACGCATCGAACAGGGCGGAAACAATGTTTCCGGTGGTCAGAAACAGCGTCTGTGCATTGCCAGAGCTTTGCTAAAATCACCCAAGGTCCTGATTCTCGACGATTCCACCAGTGCCTGCGATACTGCCACCGATGCAAAAATCCGCAAGGCATTCCGTGAGGATATTCCCGACACCACAAAGCTGATCATCGCGCAGCGCATTGCCTCGGTCATGGATGCCGATCGAATTGTTGTCATGGATAACGGTTCCGTTGTCGACGTCGGAACCCATGATGAACTGATGAACCGCTCGCCGATTTACCGCGAAATCTACGAAACCCAGACGCAGGGCGGCGGAGACTTTGATAAGCCTGAACAGATTGGGGGTGACGCTGTATGAACCGTGGTCCAAGAGTACGTAAATCCGGCAAGGAAATGATGCTTGACATGCAGAAGCAGAAGGGTACGCTTCGCCGTGTCATGAAAATCGTCATGAGCAAATATGCCGTTCAGTTTATCATCGTGATTCTGTGCATCGGCATTGCGACATACTGCACACTGCAGGGCACGTTGTTTATGCAGCAGCTGATTGATGCCTATATTATGCCCATGCTTTCAAAGCAGATCGATACAAACACCGGATTCAGCGCCCTGGCTTCTGCCCTCACCCGTCTCGCAGTGATTCTGGCGATCGGCATTGCAGCATCCTACACATACAACCGCATCATGATTTATGTTTCCCAGGGCTCCCTTCTTGATATCCGCAAGCAGATTTTTACCACAATGGAAAAGCTGCCGATCTCCTATTTTGATACCCATGCCCACGGTGATATCATGTCAGTGTATACCAACGACGTGGATACGCTCCGTCAGCTGATCGGTCAGTCGATTCCCTCCTTTGTCGATTCCCTGATTACAGTCGTCATGACCTTTGTGAGCATGATCATGCTCTCCTGGCAGATGACGATTCTGTCCATCGTCCTGATGTCCCTCACGCTTGTGGCCAGCGCAAAGCTTGCCGGTCGGGCGGGTAAATTCTTCGGACAGCAGCAGAAGAATCTCGGTGCCGTCAACGGCTATATTGAAGAAATGATGGAAGGCCAGAAAGTCGTCAAGGTCTTCTGCCATGAAGAAAAGAGTTTCACTGCTTTCTCTGGTCTGAATGAAACACTCCGCTCTGCCGCCTCTCAGGCCAACTCCTTCACCAATATCATTGGACCTGTCAACAACAATCTCGGCCATCTGAGCTATGTGGTCTGTGCCGTGATCGGCGCCCTGTTTGCCATCAATGGCGTGACTGCTCTTTCCCTGGGCACGCTGGTGACCTTCTTAACCCTGAACCGGAATTTCTCCCGCCCCATTTCTCAGATTTCCCAGCAGATGAATTCCATCGTCATGGCCATGGCAGGTGCAGGCCGTATCTTCGCGCTGATGGATGAGGCCCCCGAAAAAGATGATGGATATGTCGAACTTGTCGATGCCAAAATCGGGCCCGACGGAAACATCACTGAATCGGAAACACGCACCGGCATCTGGGCATGGCGTCATCCGCATCAGGAAGACGGAAGCGTCACCTACCGCAGACTGGCTGGCGGCGTAACATTTAATCATGTGGATTTCGGGTATGTACCTGATAAAACCGTTCTCCACGACATTACCATGTATGCTCAGCCCGGACAGAAGATTGCATTTGTCGGCGGAACCGGTGCGGGCAAGACAACCATTACCAATCTGATCAACCGTTTCTATGACATCCAGGACGGAAAGATCCGCTATGATGAGATCAATATCAACAAGATCCGCAAGAGTGATCTGAGAAGATCCCTGGGCATGGTTCTTCAGGATACCAATCTTTTCACCGGAACCGTCATGGAAAATATCCGCTACGGAAGACTGGATGCTACCGATGCCCAGTGCATCAATGCTGCACGGCTGGCCAACGCAGACGGCTTTATCCGTCGTCTGCCTGACGGGTACCAGACCATGCTCACAGGAAATGGTGCAAACCTTTCCCAGGGACAGCGCCAGCTCCTCGCCATCGCCAGAGCAGCTGTTGCCGATCCGCCCTGCCTGATCCTTGACGAAGCGACATCCTCAATCGATACCAGAACCGAAGCGCTTGTTCAGAGCGGTATGGATGCGCTGATGAAGGGCCGTACGACGTTTGTCATCGCACATCGTCTCTCCACGGTCCGCAATGCAGACTGCATCATGGTCCTTGAACAGGGACGCATTATTGAACGCGGCACGCACGACCAGCTGATTGAAGCAAAAGGCAAATACTATCAGCTGTATACCGGGAATGCCATTCAGGAATCATAAAAGGAGGCGGCCGGCATGTTCTTCCATTTTAAAAAAAGTCCTGCCAAAGAGGTGCCGGAAGGCCTGGAACCGGTTCTTCTCGTTTCCATCTGCACCGGCGAAACTACGGCAGGCTTTCGCGATAAGCAGACCGGGAAATTCACCGGCATTACTTTGATTCAAAACAAATCCGATCTGGAGGAGTTCAAATCACTCTACGGCATTCACGGTGAAATTCCAAAAATCTATTGAAAAAAGAGGCTCTTCACGGAAAGTTAGGGAATGAGACAGAAAGAAACCTGACGAGGGTAAAGAAGAAATGGTTATCTCTGTACCCATAAGCCAGGCGCTTAGCGACTTTAATCTTGTTGTTATACCCCTCGAGTTTTCCCGTTGATATTGGATGGATGGCATGAGCAATCAGACCATCTATCCTTTTTTCCTTCAACTCAGCAAATCGGACAAGTGCAGGTATGCCGCTTTCCTTTGCTGCGGCAAACCATTTCTTCCATGCACTTTCGGCGACGCTCACATCACGAAGATGGAAGAGCTCGCACATCTCTTCCTTCATCGCATAGCATATGGCCAGATCAGAATGTGCGTCGAGGATTTCAGCCAGATTTGTTGCCTGAGATTCCCGGAGTGTATCGTGATTTTGCAGCAATGTCCAACGTGCCCTTTTGACTTGGGTATACTTGCGTCGTTCCTGTCGGGCCTCTTCCTTTACCTGTTTACGTTCTTCTCCATGAAGTTGAGACAGCGATTCCCGCAGGGCATCGGCTTTCTCCTTGTGCGCTCTCGCCTCCGTGAGGCGGACAACGCCCAGGACATCCTTGCCAAACTGTGCCTGCATATGATAGCGGTCATACACAATCATCGCATGTGGAAGATGCTTTATGACCAGGATGTGGTAGGACGCATTCATGTCCATGGCAACGGCCATGACATCTGACAGGAAAGCGGGGTCTGTTTCCATAAAGAAGCGTTCAAAATCTTCTTTGCTTCGTCCTTCGCCAACCCAAAGGACTTCTCCTGATTCCAGATCCATGACACATGTCGCATAGGTGTGCCCTTTGTGAATCGCAAACTCGTCCACCGCCAGCTGCCGGGGCTTGTAACCGCTTGCCTTCAGCGCTGTCATATGCTCTTCCAGCGTACTTTCCATGATCTCCAGATGCAGATTGCGAATGGTTTCCCAATGGATCCCAGTCAGTTTCTGGATCGACCGGATGGATACCTTGGCCCGGAGCATCGCCTGAATCCATCGTGCTGCTCGCTCCGTCACTTTCGTCCCAGGATGCTGCAGTGGTACTTCTTCAGTGAACTTTTTTCCGCACTGCCTGCACTCGTAACGGTGGCATACAAAAGTAAGTTCCTGCGCTATTCCGTACCAGATAGGCATATCTTTCATCGTTACACGCCCATAGCCATCTACATACACTTTCCCACTGCAGTGCGGGCAGTTGACATCCTTTGTTTCTTGCTGACTCTCAAACAGCAGAACTGACTGCTGTTCGTCCAAGTCCCGCATGTAGCTCTTGCAGAGAAACTGTTGACATCTCAGTTCGAGTGCGATATCTTCTTCACGGAGCATAGCATGACTTCCTTCTTGTTTGTGTCGCAACTACAATTAGAAGTCATCTGTGCTCTTTTTGCAACCTTTTTTATATCCTTTCCCTAACTTTCCGTGAAGAACCAAAAAAGAGAGGAAGAAGCGCGCTTCTTCCTCTCTCATTTTTTACTTCAGATTCAGATGATCAAACCGGCGAACAGCTTCCTCCGTGGCCTCAAGTGTATTGAATGCTGTCAAACGGAAATAGCCTTCACCGCTCGGTCCGAATCCAGCGCCGGGTGTGCCAACCACATGGCACTGATCCAGCAGGCGGTCAAAGAATGTCCAGCTGTCCATTCCGCCGGGAACCTTCATCCAGATATAGGGAGAATTGACACCGCCATAGACTTCAATTCCCCGGGCAATTAATCCATCATGAATCACACGGGCATTCTGCAGATATCCCTTGATGACGGCCTCCACCTGGGCTTTCCCTTCAGGTGTATAGATCGCTGCTGCAGCACGCTGAACAGGATAACTGACTCCATTGAATTTGGTGGACATGCGCCGCTTCCACATCGCATTCAGTTCCACCGATTCTCCGTTTCCATTCAGGCCCTTCACTCTGTGCGGCACAATCATATAGGCGCAACGGGTACCCGTGAACCCGGCCGTTTTGGAATAGCTGCAGCATTCGATGGCGACATCAAGAGCGCCTTCCACTTCATAAATCGAATGAGGGATACCCGGTTCCGTGATAAATGCCTTATAGGCGGAGTCATAGATAATCAGGGTATCATTTGCCTTTGCCCAGTCTACAAAGACTTTCAGCTGCGCCTTTGTCAATACTGTGCCCGTCGGATTATTCGGATAGCACAGATACAGGACATCAACATGCTCTTTGGGAAGCTCAGGCACAAAGCCATTTTCCGCGTTACAGGGTAGATAGACCAGACGGTTCCATTTGCCGTCAATATATTCCCCAGCTCGGCCGGCCATGGCATTGGAATCAACATAAACCGGATAGACAGGGTCGGTGACAGCAATCACAGCATCGGCGGAAAACAGTTCCTGAATATTTCCAACATCGCATTTTGCCCCATCGGAAATAAAGACTTCATCATAATCCAGTTCGACGCCGTAAGGGGCATAGTCGTGCTCACGAATGGCATTGACCAGGAAATCATACCCATAATCGGGGCCGTACCCGCGGAATGTTTCCTTCTTCCCCATCTCATCGACTGCGGCATGCATGGCCTCGATGACAGCCGGCACAAGAGGCTGCGTCACATCGCCAATCCCGAGTTTGATGATGTCTGCGTCAGGATGCTGCTTCTGATACAGTTTCAGTCTTCTTGCAATCTCGGCAAACAGATAGGATCCAGGAAGTTTTCCGTATTCGTCATTAATGCGCATTCTTCTGCTCCTTTATTCGTCATCTGGCCAGACGCCGTCGCATACAAATTCCGCAGGGCCTTCCTGCAGAACATGGCCATCTTCACGCCATTCAATCCTCAGATCTCCGCCGCGAAGATGAACAACATTGCGACGGGGACTCATCCCATGGATCGCCGCAGCCACCAGTGCTGCACACGCGCCTGTCCCGCAGGCCATGGTTTCCCCGCTCCCGCGCTCCCATACCCGAAGCCGCAGTGACCCATCCGGACAGATACTGACAAATTCCGTATTGACACCTTCTGGATAGACACTGTTGTGTTCAAAGGAAGGGCCGATCTCTGAAAGCTCAAGCGCATCAGGATCTTCAACAAACGTCACGCAGTGCGGATTCCCCATGGAAAGGCTGGTTACCGGCCATGTCACCCCGTTCACCAGGATGCTGTCCTCGTTAGGGTTGCTCAGCGTGGTCGGGATCTTCTCCGCAGTGAAGACGGGCTCACCCATATCCACCACTGCAGACTGTACCTTTCCTTCCACAACATTCAGGGAGATGGTTCGTATCCCGCTTCCGGTCTCGAGGGTAAATGTTGTCCGGTCTGTCAGACCGCGTTCATAGGCATACCTGCCGATGCATCGGCATGCATTGCCGCACATCTTGCCTTCGGAGCCGTCTGCATTGAACATCTGCATCCTCAGATCCGCTTTATCGGACGGTCCAATGAGGACAAGTCCATCGGATCCGATTCCGAAATGCCGGTCAGAAATATGCCTGGACAAATCAGAAGGATGAGCGACATGCTCCATGAACAGATTCACGTAGATATAATCATTGCCGATTCCCTGCATCTTGGTAAACTGCATGCGCATCCCTCCTCTCTGTGCAAACGGAGTATATCAGGTTTTCAGGATTTCAGGCGTAAAAAACAATGAAAACACAAAAGAGCTGCGTCGCAAGCAGCTCTTTTGCATGCCCTGGCAGCCAATGCCACGGAATGCATTCTGTTAAGACCATTCAGCTTCCACCGGGATCGCTTCCGGATACTCTTCAATCCGCTCGGGCGCTTTCACGTCCCCAAGCTGAGAACGCAGAGACTGGAGTCTCCTGATCCGCTGTCTGACCCGGACCTGCTGAAGTGATTTTGATTTGTACTTGTCAAACAGTGCACGTACACCCATGGTCGCAGGGATCGCTGCCCAAAAGCCCGCAGCTGCCGTCACGGCTGCACCGACTCCAATCGCTGCGCCTGTTTTAATCATACGGCTTGCCGCATCCCTGGTCCCGTTTTTGGCGGGCTTACGCCCCAGTATGATTTTGGTGCCTTCCGTTGCGGCAATGATGACAAAAGGAAGTGCTGAACACATGGCGGAGGTGAGTTCACCCATCAGGCCGACTTCCTCAAGGAGTCCGGCATCCACACAGATCTCATCCATATAGGTCAATCCGGTGGCCAGTGTGTCCACCACGGTTTCCTTCTGCCGTTTTTTATAGGACTGCACAATCTCCTCATATGTCTTCATCTTCATCACCCCTCAGTTATTGAAACAGGTTCAGAATGGTGACAAGCACCCATGCTCCTGCAATGATGGATGCCAGCACAATCAACTGCGGCATGAAGCCATCCGGCATCTTCCATTTTCCAATATGAAGTTCTTTCTTTTTTCCGTTCTTTTCCAGCGCATCCATTCTTCGTCCCAGATCCGTCAGACGCCTGTCCATTTCTTTCTGGTTTTCATCCAGCGTTCGTTCCAGCATGTCCAGTGCATCCTGCAGATTCTGGCGATTGCTCTCTGATTCACGGCGGACATCTTCAACGTTTTTGCGCAGCTGGCTCTGGTCGTCGCAAAGGCCCTCTGCCACCAGTGTCATCTCGGAGGTAAACGCTTCCACCAGCTGCTGTGTATCATCTCCGCGAACAGCGTGGAGGGCCTGCGTCAGGAGCTGCTTCGGCTTTGCAAGTACAGAATGATCATTCTTCTGTTCCATTTCATCACACCTCCTGCGCAAAGTATAGCACGAAAACACGGAAAACAGCTTTTTCTCAACAAATTCTCATTTTTGCGTTTTCTGTGCGGTTGCTTTTCCGTTTGATGCATGTTATATTGAATTCACGCAAAGAAATGGAGTTTCCCTTTCGGTATACAGAGCAGGATATTGCATGCAGGGGCACATGGGAGCCACCAGTCCCGTCGTCAATGTTCCCGGGCCGTGCGCTTCATTTTTATGTCTTCTGGATGATTCAATCTGCTCAATGGTTCCTGCTCAGCGCAGTGCATGCAGTGGTTAAGTATTCCACTTGAGAGAGAGGTGTGCATTCTTTATGAAAAAATGGCTTTCACTCATCTTTTTGCTGATTTTCCTTTTCCCCAGCCATGTTTCTGCTCAGACATCATCCTTCAACTGGTACGAAATCTTCGTGCGCTCCTTTCAGGACTCTGACGGTGACGGCATCGGGGACCTTCAGGGTGTATTGTCCCGCCTGGATGACATCGAATGGATGGGTTTTGATGGCATCTGGCTGATGCCGGTCATGCAGAGTCCCAGCTATCATAAATACGATGTGACCGACTATCTTTCCATCGATGACGAATACGGGACAATGGATGATATGCGCGCGCTCGTCCAGGCCTGTCATGAACGCGGTATCTCTCTGATTATTGATCTTCCGATCAATCATACCGGCACCGGTCATCCCTGGTTTGTCCAGGCTGTTGAAGCCCTGAAACGCGGAGACACCGGCAGTCCCTACGTCCAGTATTATCACTTTACGCAGTCTGCACAGGCCAAATCGGTCGCCGTTTCCGGAACAGATTGGTTCTATGAAGAGCAGTTTTCCGGCGGCGGGATGCCGGATCTGAATCTGATGAATGAAGCTGTCTGGGAAGAGATTCACAGCATCCTCGTTTTCTGGCTGCAGGATATTGGCGTGGATGGGTTCAGGCTGGATGCAGTCACCAGTTATGAAACCGGAAACACGGAAAAGAATGTTGAGCTGCTTTCGCGCTTCCATTCAGAGGTGAAGGCCATTCGTCCGGATGCATTCTGCGTCGGTGAAGCCTGGACAAACCTCCAGGAGATCGCAAAATACTATGCTTCAGGGATTGATGCCTTCTTCCTTTTCCCCGTTTCACAGGCTGAAGGCTGGCTGTGCCGCAGCGTGCGTGCGCGCACTCCTGCCAGCAAATTTGCCGGTTATCTTGAGGATCTTTACACTACTCTTCCTGAAGTTACCCTGGCCCCGTTCCTGGCCAATCATGATACCGGCCGTGCTGTCGCAGCGCTGCAGGCCCGCAGCCGACCCGAGCTTGCGAAGTTTGCAGAACTGGTGCTTCACTGTGTCGGTGGAACCGTGTTCACCTATTACGGAGAAGAGATCGGAATGGTCGGCTCCGGAGATGATCCAAACAAGCGCCTGGCCATGTACTGGAATGATCAGGACATGACGCAGCAGCCTCCGGGTGTGACCAAGGTTGAATATGCCTATCCGTGCTTCGATCAGCAGAAAGAGGACCCGGACTCCCTTTTGCAGTATGTCAGGAAAGTCAATCTTCTGACCCGGAAATGGCCTGAAATCGCACAGGGAAAGACCTCAATCGTCTACTCTGATTCCTATGTCCTTTGTCTGTCCAAAACGTTGGACACATCCGAAATCCTTCTTGCACTGAATTTCTCATCGAACCAGCCAAAAACCGTTGCGGTTCCCGAAGGTACGGAAATGACAGACTCGCTGTGCCTTGATGCCGAGCTTCCCGTACTGGAAGACAACCTACTCACCTTGCCGCCTTATGGTTTTGCCATTCTCAGATAATCCTGTTAATGCACACATCTTTCGCTGCAAGCGGTAGGATTGATCTACCCCGCTTTCGCGGCTCCTGATTTACCGTCTCGGTTTTATGTCTACATTTCGGACTTCAGGTTCACTGGCACCCTTATCCACCGTTTGGCCTCATCAGGTTTCTGTTCGTAGGCTCACAGTTTTGCTACATGACTTCCTCCACCCATGGATCATTACTGCCATTGGCTTGTGGGTCGCTACACTTGGCTGTAGATACCCGTGACCGGACTTTCACCGGCAAGATGTGTGCCATGCCTAGCGCACCAGAAAACGGCAGGCAGCTCTCCTGGCTGCCTGCCGTTTTGTATTGTGCTTTACTGTGTGATGACATTCATCGCGTTCGACCAGTAGGCCTGATTATACAGGTCTGTAATGCGGTATGTCACGCGCAGCTTAAGATTCTCCGGAAGATAGGCATCCGATACGACCACGTCCCTGCCCACCGTCACAGGATTGCCAAAGACATAGGAATCCGAATAAGTCCCGTCATATGCATAGTAGTCACAGACAAACTGAAGCACATCGCCCTCTTTCAGGGTGCCATCCAGTTTTGCCTGTGCTTCTGTTTCACCGGAAATGTAATCGGTCTGCGTGCCTGCAATATACCCATACTCATGCTCGTTATCAAACACAACCATCAGATTGACACGAGTCCCATTCAGGAGCGCGGGAATGTAGCCGGTGTACCGGTAAGCATCCCCCTCTGTTTCGCTTGTCAGGTGATAATACGGAACAATCTGTCCGTCGATCGACAGCCATACGCCGGAAAGGTCAGCGACCAGATTTCCCTGATCGTCAAAGGAATACACATTGTCCAGACCAAGATCAATAAAGCCGTTCCCGTCATCGACAAAGACGTTCTGTTCAATCCCTGTGACAAGTTCTCTCTGCTCCTCAGAAAGAGCCAGCACCATATGGTTGCCCGATGCGCGGAATACAAGGTCCGCCGCATTGAGGTGATGGTCCAGCACATACTCTGTAATCTCCTGATCAGAGAGATTTCTGCCAAACAGGAAATCAAGAGAACCCATGCCGCCTGCGCTGTACGAACTGCCACCAGAGCTGTACGAACTGCCTCCGCTGAAGAAACTGCCCAGGAGTTCATTGAGCAGGTCTTCCGAAGAATAGGCGGAAGACGTGGAGTATCCGCCGCCGAGCAGCGATCCCAGCGGGTTGGAGGATCCTCCTGCAGCAATCTGTCCGCTCGATTCCAAACTGGCAAAAGCACGGATACAGTCGCTGTATGCGTCATCCAGACCGATCTGCTGATAGGTCCTTACCGCTTTATCCACATTGCTGATCTTCTTGTAGGGGAAATACACAGAGAGGCCATACGCATTCGAGACACCGGAGACTCTGTTGTATTTCACGCAGGACTGAATAACCTGGGCAAGCTTCTGCCCTTCATCCGTCCCCATTCTCAGAGCAAGGTCTGCGAGGTCAACCTGGTCAATTTTGGAAGAGCGCGCAAACTCACGGCTGCCGTTTCTCGCGTTCGATACCGTCTGATATTCTTTCTGCTGGATCAGAGAGCTGATCGACCTGCTGAAGTCGGAAAATGCCTGCGGCATCTGGGACTCCACCTGTGCAAGGTCGACCACGCTGAGTGTTGTGGTCTGACCGGGCACCTGGCGGGCGCATGCGCTCACAAAGTCATCCACAATTTCCCGGCCAAGGCTGGCTGTGTCCATGGAGGTGTTCCGGCCAAGCTTCGTCAGCCAGTTGGTATAATACCAGCCGATGCCCGGTTCGCTCTCCTCCGATGCAATCATGTAATCCGCATAGCGGCTGGTCATCAGTGCGGTTTCAACGGTTGCCATCAGACAGGCATCAAAACCAACAAAGTCAAATTTGACACCGGCGTCTTTCAGGGCCGTATTCAAACCGGCAAGCGACATGGAACCGGCGGAGGCATTCTTTTCATCATATCCAAATCCCGTCACAGAACCGCCGCCATGGTCCCACATGATCAGCTCATACCGGCTTGCCGGATAATTGTCGGCACAGTACCGGATAAAGCGGGTCAGTGTCGAGGGATTGGTCATGGATGCCGTGCCGTCATCACTGACCAGGCTTCTGAGTTTTCCGTCCTGCACGCGCCAGATCTGATTGACTCTTGAGGAGATACCGGATACTTTCCAGGCCCTGCATCCACCCGTATACACAATGATGCGTACATTATCGCCATACTTTGCTTTGGCCATTTCCTGGAGGTCCGAGCTTGCCATCCCGCTTCTGCTCTCCAGATCCGTACCGCACATGTACACCATGATGGTGACTGTGTCGTTTCCGTTTCCTGCAAGTTTTGTATAGCGTTCACGAATGCCCGATACACTGGTCGAAGCCAGCGTGGAAGAATTCGTATTGACGTGCTCCTGCACGCCTGAAAGCACCTGATTGTACCAGCTTGAAGGCTTCTTCGTGGCTTTGGCCTTCGGTGTCGCTGTCGCTTTGGCTTTCGGCGTCGCCGTCACAGGCGCTGCAGTGATTCTGGGCGTTGCTGTGATTCTCGGCGTGCTGGCAGGAGATTGCGTGTAGGCGATCAGAGATGAGTCATATCCGTTATTATTGTTGTTGTTCGACCCGCCAAAGAGCATCGATCCCCCGCCGCCAAAGACCAGAAAGGGGATCACAATCAGCACCAGCGGATTGAATCCACCTTTTCCCGAGGAAGGCCGTGTACCGGAAGATGACGGCCTCGCGCCGGAAGAATATGGCTGTGTGCTGGAAGATGACGGCCGTGTCCCGGGTCTTGTGTTTGTATGATACGAAGAACCGGCAGGCCTGTTCCCGGCAGAATGACCGGTAAAGATGC
>R21__coassemble_622_pt1 | contig 28310 bp, 27 predicted proteins | sample R21__metabat2_high_PE_034 | metagenome-assembled genome bin R21 | reverse complement strand
GCTCTCAGGCGTATTGCCTTCGGGCTCATATCCATCCAGCGCCAGTCTCTGGAACATCTGAGGCACACCTTCTGTCAGTGTAACCGTCTGCTCAGTCAGCACGGTTCCATCCGTCAGCATCCACCGCACCGTCACATCCTGCGTCAGCGGCGCGACTTCCTTGACATGATAATAGAATACAGGTGTTGCAGGATTGACGCTTCCATCCCCTTCAAGGGTCACTGTGATGCTCTCAGGCGTATTGCCTTCGGGCTCATATCCATCCAGCGCCAGTCTCTGGAACGTCTGAGGCACACCTTCTGTCAGGGTAACCGTCTGCTCGGTCAGCACGGTTCCATCCGTCAGCATCCAGCGCACCGTCACATCCTGTGTCAGCGGCGCGACTTCCTTGACATGATAATAGAATACAGGCGTTGCAGGATTGATGCTTCCGTCACCGGCAAGCGTCACCGTGATGCTTTCAGGTGTATTTCCTTCAGGTTCATACCCGTCAAAATTCAGTCTCTGGAACGTCTGAGGCACACCTTCTGTCAGTGTGACAGTCTGCTCGGTCAGCACGGTTCCATCTGTCAGCATCCAGCGCACCGTGACATCCTGCGTCAGCGGAGCAACTTCCTTCACGTGATAGTAGAATACTGGCATTCCCGGATTGATGCTTCCGTCACCGGCAAGCGTCACCGTGATGCTCTCGGGTGTATTTGCTTCCGGCTCATATCCATCCAGATCCAGTCTCTGGAACGTCTGAGGCACGCCTTCCGTCAGCGTCACGGTTTGTTCAGACAGGACTGTCCCATCCGTCAGCATCCAGCGAGCGGTCACATCCTGGGTCAGCGGGGCCGCTTCTGGCTGCGGCGCGGCATAGGTCGAAATATACAGTGTATAGGTATCGACCGCATTTCCGTTTGCGTCATACGCCGTCAGAAAAACTGCCTGTTCCCGGTTCATCTCCTGTCCGGCATTCACTGCCACCACATTCCCGATGGACGACTCAAACGTATAATCAGCATGGTCGGGATGACTTACCGAAAGCATATACGTCGAAGAATCATTGGGAACAGTTGCCCAGAAGACCTGTTCACCTGAATCAAGAGCAACAGGAGCAGCTGCAGCCTGAAATTCTGTCCCGGCTTCATCTGTCCAGGTAAGAATCAGATTCAGAAGCTGCCAGTCTTCCTGCGCAGATGCCATGCCGAACATGCACAGCAAGGCCACGCTGAGTAAGATGGCAAGTGCTTTCCCAAACCCTTTTCCCACTGTACGCATAAACATTCCTCCAATTTGGATTATTAGACCTAAAGATTGGATTCTATCTTCTCAGCACTCTGACCATCCTTATGAAAAAGCGTCTGCTTGCCGGCAGGAAAAAATCTGCCGGTGTCGAAAAGCCACATCATCTGTTTCACAAGGAGGCTGATTTCATGGAAGATGCAAAACTGAATGAAATCATTCAGCATAAAGAAACGGTATACCAGGGTATTCTTATCCGTCTTGAGCATTGGGATGTAGCCCTTCCCAACGGCGACATCTGCAAAAGAGAAATTGCCTGCCATATCGGCGCGGCGGCTGTGGTCGCCATTGACGATCAGGAACGGATTGTCCTCGTACGCCAGGCCAGGGTGGCTGTTGGAAGAATAACCCATGAAATACCGGCCGGCAAACTTGACGCACCGGATGAGGACCCCCTTACCTGTGCAAAACGGGAACTGTCAGAAGAGACAGGCCTCACAGCCGAATGCTGGCAGAAGCTCACTGTTCTCGAAACAACTCCTGGTTTCTGTAACGAGCGCATCCACATCTACATGGCGACTGGCCTGCATGAAGGAAACTCACATCCTGATGAAGACGAATTCGTCGACGTGGAGCGCATGCCGCTCAACGAAGCCATTGAGCACGTGATGAAGGGTGACTTCCATGACGGCAAAACATGCATCGGCATTCTCATGGCCGCCCGCCTTCATCAAATAAACGGCAGAGCCTGATGATTTCTTCCACCATTCATAAAAACTTCATGATGTTTCATGATCAGGAAGGACGTCTCGTATGTTTTCCCGGATAAAGGACTTTTTCTGCGGCAATCATGCTCCGTACACGGATATGCAGGATTTCTTTTCCAGACTTCCAGAATTATCTACGGAAAGACTGCTTCTTCGAATGGCTGTGCGCAGGGATGCTGCAGATATTTACAGCTATGCCAAAGATCCACTGGTCGCAGAGCATGTTTTGTGGGATGCACATACCCACTTTTCGGACTCGCTTGCCTATGTTCGATATCTTCGGGATCAATATCGTTCCGGCAGGCCTTCTTCCTGGGTCATTGTCCTTCGCTCTACAGGCAGAGTCATTGGTACAATCGGCTATACTGAATGGAATTCAGAGAACGAGATTCTCGAAGTCGGATACAGTCTTTCCCGCGAATACTGGAATCAGGGATATATGACTGAGGCCCTTGCTGAAGTGATTCGGTATTCCTTCACGCAGCTTCCTGTTCATCGACTTGAGGCTATGCATGAAACAACCAATCCAGCAAGCGGCCGAGTAATGGAAAAGTGCGGCATGATTCAGGAAGGCATGATGCGAGGCCGCGTCTGGAATAAAACCCATTTTTCAGATGTCATGATGTACGGCATTACCCGCGAACAATATGAGCATCCTTGAGGTTTCGCATTCTTCTCTCATACGTTTCCTTACGTGCAACGGAAAAGCCAAAGAAACCGAGTATGGTTCCGAGTTCCTGATAGAGTCCGTGACTATATGCAACAAGCCCTGCTCTTTCCAGATGTACAGATCCGTTGTCGTCCATTAAGTCATCACGGATGAGGATCTTTTGAATCTCTCCCAGAAAAAGATCATGGCTTCCGAGTGGATACACATCCCGAAGCACGCAGGGAATGCATATAGGAAAACCGGACACAGCAGGTGCAGATTCCAGCCCGCTGTCCTCCAGCTGAAGCCCCATCAGAGAGATCTTATCCACGCTTTTCCCGCTTTTCACCCCGCAGAAATCAACGGCACGGATATGTTCCCTGTCAGCCGGATGTACGCAGAATTCCCTGCTCTTCAGGATCAGATCGTGAGAATAACGCTCCGGTTTTACCGATATGCTCAGCATCGGAGGATGTGTGTTCACAATACCTGTCCAGGCCACTGTCATAGCATTTGTTCCTTTTCCCGGCTCCCCGCAGGTAACCAGTACACAGGGTAATGGTGACAGCATCGTCGTGGGATTCAATTCTTTATATCCCATTCTGCCTCTCCTAACCTCCTTCAATTTACCTGTCTATTTTACATCATTCGTATCGCTCATTGCAAACGAAAGCAGGTGGTCTTATGCCTCATCGCCTTGGACGTCATGCAAAACACCGATTTCTGAAAAGAACACTCAATGTTCTCATTGCCATACTGGTCCTTCTGGTGCTTGCGTACCCTTTTGTTGAACCGAACAGGCTGACTGTGCATCAGACGGTTCTGGAAAATACAGCGCTTCCTTCCTCCATGCGTCCCCTGCGTATCGTCTATGTTTCAGACGTACATATGCAGTCCTGGCCGTTCTTTACGAAGTCTGGTCTGTCTTCCCTTGTGCGCAAGATCAATGCCCAGAATCCCGACCTCGTTCTTTTCGGCGGCGACTATGCAGAATCGCCGGATCAAACAGAAGCCTTTTTTCGGGCGCTTCCGGTCATTCGAGCAAACTACGGCGTCTATGCTGTTCTCGGTGAACATGACATCCCGGAAGACCGTGAACAGATGTCGCTGCTGCGAGCCGCGATGGTGGCGAAAAATGTAACGCCGCTGGTCAACGATGTTGTATCTGTACGCATCGGGACAGATACTTCGATTCTGTTGGCCGGTCTGGATGATATCACAGCCGGTTCACCCGATCTTCATGGGGTTGCATCACAATGCCGGAATGAACAGTTTGTCATTTTTCTCTGCCATAATCCGGAAGTCATTCCGGATGCACAGCTTACCCTGGATATGAACGGCAAGCGCAACTGGTTTGATCTGGGGCTTTTCGGTCACACGCATGGCGGTCAGATTGCTCCCTTTCGTGATCTGCTCGGCATCGCTCCGAAAGTACCCGATGAATATGTTCACGGCATTGTTACAGAAGGCAGATCAACCTATGTGATTTCCAATGGCGTTGGAACCAGCAAACTGCCAATCCGTCTTTTCTGTCCACCGGAAATTCATGTCATTACCGTTGCCTATCCCCGATAAACTCAACCAAAAGGGACTATCTCAAACAATCGTGTTTTGAGACAGTCCCTTTTCTCATTGAAGGCGCTCCCATATACCCAGATCGACAATCCGGTAGGCAGGATGATAGGCCGAGCGGTAGGCCTCGGAGTGAGAAACAGCAGGACAGCCAAGCTTTTGATAGGCTGCAAGATAATCGCTCATTTCCTCTGCAGTGAATGAAAAGACATGTTCTTCCGTCATGGAAAGAACGATCCCGCATGAAGTCAGAAAAGAGTCCAATGTACCTTTCTTTTGCTCAGAAGATCGAACGAATGCTTCATTGATCTGCTCGGCTGTGATTCCCTCAGCCTTCGCTTTTCCCAGATGAATTCGCGCGAACCCATTTCCGATCTCTTCCAGGAGCTCCGCCGGATAACCGGATTCCACAGACGCCATTTCTTCTGCAATGAACTGCAGGCTGCTCTGAATGTCCCGGATCAGGTGTCCGCCGCCAAATTCGCTCTGATAGCACAGTTTTATGACATCCTGGGGCTTCATGACAGGATATCGGCGCGCATGCATCACCAGCACTGCCCGCAGTTTATCTTTTTCCATTGAGATTCAAACCCGCTTTCCCAAGAAGCATCACGATCGGCGGAATGATAATCAGATGCAGCACAATACCGGGAACAGCGTTGATAAATGCACCGGCCAGGAACATTTCCAGTGTAAACACGGTTCCTGACATGCCAAGAAAAATATATTGCGCAATTCCCCAGACAATTCGTCCGCCCAGCATGGCGAGAATCAAAGAAGCATAGACTGCCCAGCTCTTTTTTGGAAGCAGGCGAATCAAAAGCCCTGCAAAACCGCCGTATGCTGCCAGCTCAAACATCATGCAGACGGCTGAAGGAAAGAGTTTGGGCATTCCAAACAGGACCGAACGAAGGATCGGTGCTACCGCACCCACCACCATCCCCCAGACCGGCCCGCATACAAATCCGCAAATCAGAACAGGGATATGCATCGGACTGAGCATTGCCCCAATCTGAGGAATCTGACCGGTCAGAAAAGGCAGTACCATACAAAGTGCAAGAAACATGCCGGAAAACGTAATCTGGCGAATTCTGTTTTGGGTCATCTTTTGCCTCCGATGATATCACGCAGATGTTCCATTGCATCCTCGACAATCACGGATGAGGATGCATTGACACCGGCGACATATGTATCGCACATATTCATGGGAATCAGGATTCGTTCACCACGACTTGCGGAAACCGCGTGAGCCATAGCCGGTGAGATTTCACCCATCAGTGAATCCGCCATGGCAATGCCGATGGGGCCGATGATCACATCAGCTGTTCTGCATGCTACAATGAGCGCATTTTCACCGGTGGCGGCTGTTTTTGCTCCGCCTTTCAGCATTCGTTCCGTGGCAATGCTGTTCGTTCCTACAACCATTAAATCCGTGTCAGGGAATTCTTTCCTGATTGTTTCCACCAGTTTCTGGCCCAGGCGTCCCCCCTGACCATCAACAACAAGTACTTTCATCCTATGCCTCCATTCCAAGCGGGTTTCATTTTGCTATTTATCCAGTGAATCGTCCATATTCTTTAAGCGGGAATGACGGATTACTTCAGTGTACAGACATGCCTGAGCAAGTATAACAGGATTTATCCATTTTTCAATAATCTTAGATGGCAAGCTTCAGTATCTGACAAAGCCCTCGCTGTGAGCACCGGGTATGGATTGAACCATGTCCGATGAGACATCGGCCTGCGCAGGGATTTTCCTCATTTGCGATGCCTGAATCACGTTGGACTGCCTTCCAAGAGACCGTCCCGGGACGGTTTTTGTATTGTTCCAAAAAGCTTTGCTTGTCATGCCTTGAAAGCAATTTCCTCATATGTTACAATCCCTTTGCCTGTCTTTCGCGCATGCTGACAGGCAAAGGAGCAGTCTGATGAAACCGATGACAAACGAAAAATGTATACAGGTTGAACAAGTTGAATATATGTATGAAGAGAGCCGTGACAAAGTGCTCAAAGGTGTCACTTTGGATGTGTCCCAGGGCGAATTTGTTGCCATTCTTGGACATAACGGCTCCGGCAAATCCACGCTCGCCAAACTGCTGAATGCCCTTTATGTTCCGACTTCAGGAAAAGTCGTTGTCTGCGGCATGAATACTTCCGAAGATGATCTGACCTGGACCATCCGGCAAAAAGCAGGAATGATTTTTCAGAATCCGGATAATCAGATTGTTGCCACTGTTGTCAGAGAAGATGTGGCCTTTGGGCTTGAAAATATGGGCGTTCCCCATGACGAGATGGTCCGCCGTATAGATGACGCGCTTTCTGCAGTTCATATGACAGAGCGTGCAGATTCTGCTCCGCATATGCTGTCTGGAGGTCAGAAACAGCGTGTTGCCATTGCCGGTGTTCTTGCCATGGAGCCTGAAATCATCATCGCAGACGAATCCACTGCTATGCTGGATCCAAACGGCCGCAGGGAAGTGCTCGACGTCATGCATCGGCTGAACCGTGAAAAGAACATCACGGTCATCTGGATCACCCATTATATGGAAGAGGCAGCCACAGCCGACCGGGTGATCGTCATTAACAACGGAGATATCGCACTGAACGGAACGCCTCAAGAAGTCTTTTCACATGTCAATGAAATGCAGCAGATGCACCTTGATGTTCCTCCCATGGCATCGCTTGCCAATGACCTCCGAAACGACGGAATGCCGCTTCCGGCAGGCATTCTTACTGTGGAAGACATGACAAAGGAGGTGTGCAGACTGCTATGTCCATCGAACTGAAACAGGTAACCCACGTTTATTCTCAGGGCAGTGCCTTTGAACGCAAAGCACTTGATCATGTCAATCTGCGCATCGAAGATGGAGAGTTCATCGCTCTATGCGGTCACACCGGCTGCGGTAAATCCACCCTTGTGCAGCACCTTAACGGCCTTCTGCAGCCCACCGAGGGTCAGGTCCTGATCAACGGTGAAGATATCAACGGCGAAAATGTGAACCGCAAACGGCTTCGTCAAAGCGTCGGCCTCGTCTTCCAGTATCCGGAGTACCAGCTTTTTGAGGAAACCGTGGCAAAAGATATTGCATTTGGTCCGAAAAACATGGGGCTGTCTGAAAAAGAAATCGATCAGCGGGTCCGTAAGGCTATGGACCACGTGCATCTCGATTATGCAAAATATGCCGAATCCTCCCCGTTTGATCTGTCTGGTGGACAGATGCGCCGTGTAGCCATAGCCGGTGTGCTTGCCATGGAACCCTCGGTTCTTGTCCTTGATGAACCAACAGCGGGCCTTGATCCCCGCGGCCGTGACCGCATTCTGGGCATCGTAAGCGATCTCCACAAAGAAGGAGCAACCATTATCATGGTCAGTCATTCAATGGATGATGTTGCTTCTCTTGCTACACGCATGGTTGTCATGATGAATGGGACCATCGCCAAGACCGGTACCTGCAGAGAAGTCTTCCAGGACACAAAACTGATGGATGAGGCTGGTCTGGGTGTGCCGTCTGCAGCGAGACTTTGTCAGCAGCTTCGTGCTCGTGGCCTGGACCTTCCGGCTGACCTTTACACGCAGGAGGAACTCCATGCGCATCTGATTCGTCTTTGGAAGGGGGCTGCAAAGAATGCTGAATAATATTACGCTCGGACAGTATTATCCGGTTGATTCCGTCGTTCACGCCCTCGATCCCCGCATGAAGATCTGCCTGACGGTGCTGATGATTATCTGCGTGTTTGTTTCCCAGAATCTGATCGGTTTTCTTCTGATCCTGCTTTTCGTCATTGCAGCTTCCCATCTTTCGAAAGTTCCTTTCCGGGTGATGATGAAGGGACTGAAACCGCTTCGTTTTATCCTGATTCTCACTTTCCTTCTCAATCTTTTCTTTACGCAGGGAACCGAGCTTTTCCATGTCTGGTTTATCAGCGTTTCCAGAGAAGGCCTGCGGCAGTCCATTCACTACAGTCTCCGCCTCATGTTTCTGGTTGTTTCCACTTCCCTCATGACGCTGACAACAAGTCCCATTGCACTATCAGACGGACTTGAAATGCTGCTCAGCCCTCTTAAAGTGATTCACTTTCCCGCGCATGAACTTGCCATGATGATGTCCATCGCTCTCCGCTTTATTCCAACACTCCTGGAAGAGACCGATAAAATCATGAAAGCACAGAAGGCACGCGGTGCAGATTTCGAATCCGGAAATCTTCTGAATCGTGCAAAAGCCATGATTCCTCTGCTTGTTCCGCTGTTCGTCAGCGCATTCAGACGGGCAGGCGATCTCGCCATGGCCATGGAGTCACGCTGCTATCATGGAGGAGATCACAGAACACGCCTGCGCGTCCTCAAAATCACGCAGAACGATCTGATCGCACTCTCTGTCATGTGTATCCTTCTTGTTCTGATAATCCTTGCCAATACCTTTGTGCCGAAAGGACTGATCCTGTGAAAAGGATTTTGCTGACCTGCGAGTATGACGGAACTTCATATGTTGGATGGCAGAGACAAATCAACGGTCTTTCCGTCCAGCAGGTGATCGAGGATACGTTAAGCGAATGCTGCAGAGAAACGATCCAGGTTACCGGAAGCAGCCGCACCGATGCCGGTGTTCATGCAAATGGTCAGATGATTCATTTTGACACATCCTCCTCAATCCCACCGGAAAAATTCCCTTTTGTTCTCAATACGATGCTCCCTCCGGATATCCGAATTCAGGCAGGGCGGGAAGTCCCGCCCGCTTTTCATGCCCGTTTTCTCAGCTGCGGAAAACTGTATACGTACCGAATCATCAACAATGCCCACGGTTCGGCTCTCTGGCGTCTGCGCGCCTGCCATATCCCGGTTCAGCTGGACATGAATGCCATGCTTCTTGCAGCACAGACGCTGATTGGAACGCATGATTGCGCTGCGTTTCAGGCGTCCGGCGGAACTGCCAAAACAACAGTTCGTACAATTGATATGTGCACAATCACCCGTGACGACGATCTCGTCACCATTTCTATTCATGGAAATGCGTTTCTGTATAACATGGTGCGAATCATAGCCGGTACACTGGTTGACATCGGACACGGCAGACGAAGTCCATACGCCTTTGAGGAGGCCTTTACTACACTGAATCGTCTTGCGCTTGGCCCCACAGCTCCACCGCAGGGGCTTGAGCTCACAAGAGTTGATTATCCGCCTGAAGCGTTTGTCCATCCTGAGCAGCTCAGATGGCATACAGGAAACGCCTGACGAAAGGAGTGCCCATGCTTCGAATTGCCAATGTTTCCCTTCCTCTTGACTTTTCTGAGCGCGACCTCCTCGCCATCGCTGCTCATAAACTGCGTGTGCCGGTTTCTTCGATTCACAGTGTCTCAATCGCACGCAGGAGTGTTGATGCCCGTGACAAACGGGATGTGCATTTTGTCGCATCTCTTGACATTGATGTCCTCCATGAAGATGCGCTGTTGAAAAAATCAAAAGGCACCCTGATTCGCACGCCGCAGGCCTTTCAGCCTGAACTTCCCATCTGTGCTCTTCCATACCGCCCCCTGATTGTCGGTGCGGGTCCCTCCGGGCTCTTTGCAGCGTTGATCCTCGCAAAAGCCGGGGCACGCCCTATTCTCATCGAGCGCGGAGCCGATGTAGACACTCGTTCTGCTGATGTTCAGAACATGGTGGATCACGGAATCCTTGTTCCTGACAGTAATGTTCAGTTTGGAGAAGGCGGGGCGGGCACCTTTTCTGACGGCAAGCTGACTACCGGAACCAAAAGCCCCTGGCAGACTTTTGTTCTGGAGACGTTTGTCCGGCATGGCGCACCGGAAACGATTCTGATTGACCAGAAGCCGCATATTGGAACGGATATTCTTCGTAATGTCGTCAAAGGGATTCGCGAAGAAATCTGCACGCTCGGCGGCGAAGTCCGCTTCCATACGCGCCTGACTTCCCTGATCATATCTGACGGCCGGATCAGCGGCGCGAGAGTTGTGAACAACGACCAAACCGATGAGATTCATACGGAAGCTGTCTTCCTGTGTATCGGTCATTCCAGCCGTGACACCCTCGAGCAGCTTCTGTCACAGCATGTGCATATCATACAGAAGCCTTTCGCCATGGGCGTACGGATTGAACATCTTCAAAAATCCATTAATCGTTCACAGTACGGCTTATTCGCTGATCATCCCTCTCTCTCTGCAGCTTCCTACAAGCTTCATTGCACAACGCCGGATGGCCGCGGCGTCTATACGTTCTGCATGTGTCCGGGAGGCGTCGTCATGGCCGCCAGTTCGGAGCCCGGTCATCTGTGCGTGAACGGCATGAGTTATCACAGCCGGGACGGGCAGAATGCGAACAGTGCGCTCCTCGTCGGCATTCCTGTATCCGATTTTCCTTCAGATCATCCGCTAGCCGGAATGTATCTTCAGCGCTCACTGGAAGAAAAAGCGTACAAAGCCGGAGGCGGGGGCTATCACGCTCCATCTCAGAGAGTCGAAGACTTCCTCCTTTCCCGGGAAACGTCACACTTCGGTGAAGTACTTCCGAGCTATCGTCCCGGCGTTGCATCCTGTGACCTGCATGCAATTCTTCCCTCCTTCATGTCTGAGGATTTAGCATATGGGATTCGCCAGCTCGATCACCAGCTGCATGGGTTTGCACATCCGGATGCTGTTCTGACGGCCGTCGAAGCCCGCTCATCATCACCGGTCCGCCTTGTAAGAAATGAAGACGGGCAGTCTGAGGACCTTCCGGGATTATATCCCTGTGGTGAAGGTGCCGGTTATGCAGGTGGAATCATGTCTGCCTCAGTGGATGGAATTGTTCAGGCGCTCCATCTGCTGAAGAAAGGAGCAGAAACATGATTCGTGCAGTCCTGTTTGACCTTGATGGTGTTTTGACTGATACTGAACGCCTGGGCGGTCTCATGATCAATGAGGCCTGCAGACTTCAGGGCTTTTCTCTCACCGATGACGAGTGGAAATCCATGGTCGGCACACCCATGGAAAAGACCGCCAAGGATATCACTGCACTACATCCCTCGGCAGATATATCACGTTTGATGCAGGATTGGAAAGAAATCACCCTGCGCACAGTGCGTACGCAGGGTGTTCCGCAAAAATCAGGTGCAACACAGGTTTTGCATGCACTGAAAGACCAGGGCTATCAGATCGGCCTGTGTACCAATAACACCCGCACAGTGATTTCTGAATACCTGCAGCTCCTTTCCTGGAATCCGCTGTTCGACACCATTGTCAGCGCAGAGGATGTCCAGCATCGGAAACCCGCCCCGGATACATACCTCCTGGCTGCCGATCGTCTGCGCTGCTCACCCTCTGAATGTGCAGGGATTGAAGACTCCCCTGCAGGCCTTTCTGCCGTATGGAGCGCAGGCATGCACTGTATCTTGATTCCTGATCTGATCAATGTACCCCCGAGCATTCCAAGACATGCTGTTCTGCATGATCTGCATGCTCTCCCTGATTATCTCAAATCAATCAACTGAAAGGATGATCTGTCATGTCTGTCACTGAACGTTTCCTTCGGTACATTCAGATTGAAACCACTTCCGATGAAGCCTCTTCCACCTGTCCCTCCACGCCCGGTCAGTGGAATCTTGTGAATCTGCTGGTCAGTGAGCTTCAGGCGCTTGGTGCATCCGATGCGCATGCCGATGAACACGGGTATGTCTATGGTACAATCCCTGCCAAAGGCTCCAATCCGCGCAGCATCGGCCTGATCGCCCATATGGATACTTCTGATGCCGTAAAAGGACCCACACATCCGCAAATGATCCACGACTATGACGGCGGTCCGATTACACTCAAAAATGGCACCGTCATTGATGGTTTTGATTTTCTTCCTGCACTGAAAGGCCAGGATCTGATCGTGACCGATGGAACGTCTGTCCTTGGTGCAGATGACAAGGCAGGTGTGGCTGAAATCATGGAGCTCGCTGCCCGCCTGATGCAGGAGGATGCTCCGGATCATTGTGAACTGCATATCGCTTTTACGCCTGATGAAGAGATCGGCAGAGGAGCAGACCTGTTTGATGTCCCGCACTTTGGCGCAGAATACGCATACACGGTGGATGGCGGTGCAATCGGTGAAGTCGAATATGAAAACTTCAATGCTGCAACATGCATCGTGACGGTTCACGGGGTATCCATTCATCCGGGTGCTGCCAAAAATCAGATGAAAAATGCCGCTTCCATTGCGGCACAATGGCATCATATGCTGCCCGCTTTTGAAGCACCGGAGCACACAGAAGGATATGAAGGTTTCTATCATCTCATCAGTATCCAGGGCGATTGCGAAGAAGCCACGCTGGTATATATTATCCGTGACCATGACCGCGCGAAATTCGAGGCAAAAAAGAAACTCTGTGAAGAAATCACAGCGCTTCTGAACATGCAGTATGGTGCCGGCACAGTCGAATGCCAGCTGAAAGACTCCTACTATAATATGCGCGAAATTATGGAAAGCCATATGGAAGTCCTTGAGAAGGCAAAAGAAGCTTTCAAGGCCTGTGGTGTCGAGCCCATTGTATCCCCCATCCGCGGCGGCACCGATGGCGCACGTCTCAGCTACATGGGGCTCCCTTGTCCCAATCTGTCCACCGGCGGATACAATTTCCATGGTCGCAAGGAATTGATCCCGGTTCAGTCTCTCGAAAAAATGGTTGATGTGCTTGAATACATTGTCACCCATGCGTAAAAAGGACACGGGCCATCCTTGCCTGTTCTCCGGAACCACTCGAGATCAAAATGCCCGGGATATTCATGATCCAATCTCTTTGAATTAAAGGTTTACAAACCAACCAAAAAAGGAGCCGCGTGTGCAGCTCCTTTTTGATTGGTTTGATTAATCCTCGTCGTCTTCGATCTTTTCAGCAGCAGCGATGATCTTTTCAGCCACACTCTGAGGCACTTCTTCATAGCGCTCAAATGAGGTTGTAAAGCTGCCACGACCCTGCGTCATAGAGCGGAGATCCGTTGCATACTTGAAGAGTTCAGCCATCGGTGCTTCTGCGTCGACCTGCTGATTCTTGCCCACCTGAGTCATGCCGATGATGCGGCCGCGGCGCTTGTTCATATCGCCCATAATGTCACCCATGTACTCGTCCGGGACAGTGACGGCAACATGCATAATCGGTTCAAGCAGCACAGGAGATGCTTCCATGCAGCCCTTCTTGTAAGCAATACGGGCAGCGGTCTTGAATGCCATTTCAGAGGAGTCAACCGGATGATAGGATCCATCATACAGCTTGGCACGCAGATGAACCATCGGATAGCCGGCGAGAACACCATGCACGATGTTTTCTCTCAGGCCCTTTTCCACGCTGGGGATAAAGTTGCGCGGAACTGCGCCGCCGACAACGGCATCCACAAATTCAAAATCTGCATCGCTGTCAGTAATGGGTGAGAATTCAATCCACACATCACCGAACTGGCCATGGCCACCGGACTGCTTCTTATGACGGCCCTGCACGCTGACGGTCTTGCGGATGGTCTCGCGGTAAGGAATCTTGGGATCTCTGAGGTCGGCCTTTGCACCGAACTTGCTTTCCAGCTTGTTGCGGACGACATCAAGATGCATTTCGCCAAGACCGGACAGCAGGGTTTCTGTTGTCTCGACATTCTTTTCAAGATGCAGGCTGGGATCTTCTTCGATCAGACGGTTCAGTCCGGAGAAGACCTTATCTTCTTCACCCTGCTTCACAGCATAGACAGCCTTGGAGATGCATGCGATCGGGTACTCAATGGCAGGATACTGAATCGGGTTCGCCTGGTCACAGAGCGTATCACCGGTCGACGTAAACTGCAGCTTGGCCAGAGCGCCTATATCACCGGCATGGAGCAGCTGCTTCGCGATCTGTTTCTTGCCGCGAAGAACATACATGCCAGAGCTCTTTTCCGTTTTATCCTTGTTGACGTTATAAAGCGGAGTGGAAGCGGTCAGCTTGCCGGAGAAAATACGGAAAAGGGAGAGCTTGCCGACATAGGGGTCAGCAATGGTCTTGAAAATGAAAGCAGAGAAGGGCTGGTCATCATTCGTCGTACGGACGATTTCTTCACCGGTCTTGGGATTCACACCCTTATGTTCAAGGCCGAGGTGACCAGGAGAAGGAAGGTAATTCGCCATCAGATCCAGCATACGGGCAATGCCGACACCGGTCAGAGCAGAAACGGCCACAACAGGAATGATGGAACCGTCCTTCATGCCCTTGTGGAAGCCAAGGATGATTTCTTCCTGGGTGAGTTCTTCACCTTCAAGATACTTCATCATCAGATCATCATCAGCCGCGGCTGCAGCTTCTGCCAGATCCGCATACCAGCTTTCCACTTTGTCCTGCATATCGGCAGGCATCGGGACTTCCTTGCTCTTGTCATAAGCGCCTTCAAAGGCTTTCTTGTCAAGGACGTTGACAACACCGCGGAAGCTCGGGCCTTCGCCGAGAGGAGCAAGAACAGGAACGATGGAAGATCCATGCTCAGCCTTCAGGTCCGCAAGCACTTTATCAAACGAAACATGTTCGCGGTCCATCTGGTTGACAATGATCATCTTGCCTGTGCCCTGCTTTTCAGCCGCGTCAAAAGCCTTCTCAAAGCCAACGCTCATGCCTGTAACAGCACTCATCACGATACCGGTTGTTTCAACAACACGAATCGCACCGGCAACTTCGCCAGCAAAATCAAAATATCCAGGAACATCCACGATGTTCATGGTCTTGCCAGCCCAGTCAACGGGAGCAGTCGCAGCAGATATAGAGCAGTGACGGCGAACTTCTTCCGGATCAAAGTCGGTCGTTGTATTTCCATCTTCAACTTTACCCTGCCGGTCTATAATATGTGCGGCGAAGAGCATAGCTTCCGTCAGCGTGGTCTTGCCCTCGCCGCCATGCCCCATGAGGGCGATATTTCTGATGTCCTTGGTCTGAAACTCAGCCATAATCGTTTTCCTCCCTGTTTTCTTTTTTCATCCTTGCCGTTTTCTATCCGGTCTGGATGGGATGCGTGCTTTGCATACCAATCTGGACAGATTATACATGAATACAGCAAAAAAGAAAAGAAGAAATTTGAAAAGCAGCAACACGACGATGAATCGGTTCTATTCTTTATTCAAATTGCCAAATTCAGTTATCAATCTCCCTGATCTTCTGCATCAGACGGTGCATTCTGGGCAGTATGATCTCCTCATCGCCACTGGTATGCAGCTCAACGCATCCTTCCCCTTCAGATCTCAGGAGATGCTTTTCCTCCAGTACTCTTTTCAGCTGGCGTGCAGTGCCATAGTTCCCATCAATGACTGCTGTATGCCCGGGAAGAAGGGATCTTGCCATCTTCTTTAGAAAAACATAATGCGTGCAGCCCAGGACGACCGCATCCAGTTCGTCCGGATCATACTGTGAGAAGATCCGTTTCAGATACTGCTCCGCTTCATCCATGTTTTCCTGTTCCACAAGATCCATCAGGCCAGGACACGGTACGGCCTCTGCCCCTTCACCGTATTGTTCATACAGGTTTTTGAATTTGGGAAGAGCGAGTGTAACGGGCGTTGCAAGAACCAGTATTTTTCCCCCATGCCGAATCTCATGGGCCGGCTTTAACGCCGGTTCCATGGCGATAACGGGGATCGAAACCTGCTCCCGGATAGTTTTTGCAGCCACGCTTGATGCGGTATTGCAGGCAATGACAACCGCCTTCACCGGCAGATCAAGCATCATCTGTATAATATCCATGCACCGCGATCTGACAACCTCAGGTTCTTTGGTTCCGTATGGGGCATACGCGTTATCGCCGAAGAAAAAAAGATGTTCATGTGGCAGCAGTTTTTGAATATCCCAAAGCACACTGATGCCGCCAACCCCGCTGTCAAAGATTCCAATCGCCTCATCAACGGTTTCAAGATTCATAGCGTTCCTCCTCGAAATTCTGCACACGAAAGTATAGCACTGTATAAAGCGCCTTGCAAACAAGAGGTGTTGCGTGAATCATCCAAAAAGCTTATAATTCTTTTATGTTCACTTTTCTGTATAAAACGAACATGGAGGTGCCCAAATGGATGAAATCCGTATCGGGGATGTTGTCATGACAAAGAAAAAGCATCCCTGCGGTTCCAGCGAATGGACGGTCATCCGTACCGGAGCTGATATAAAGATGAAGTGTTCCGGCTGTGGAAGAATTGTCATGCTGGACCGGGATACGTTCCTTAAGCGCAGGAAAAAGCTGCTTGTTCAAGGGCCCGAACCTCAGCCACTCGATATGTCATACTATGCACCGTAAATCCATGAACCAGTGATCATCTCTCAGTGAAAGGCGGTATTCTCATGCGAAAATATCTGCTGGTGTTATTTCTTCTTCTGACAGTCAGCCTTTGTCTGTCCGCCAATGCAGAGACATTGCTTTCTTTCGACTCCATTCATGCTCAGATTACTCTGGATGATTCCAAGTATATCATTCTGACACCTGATAATCTTGAGAAACATCAGGAATGGATGTCCAATCGCAACATCACTCCGGAAAGCCTTCTTGAAGACTGGAATGAGCGCGGAGTCCTCCTCCAGGCCTGGACGCTTGACTCGGATGCATGTCTTGAACTGACCGCTGTTCATGATGAATGGTCTGACAAGTATTTCGATCTTGACCAGCAGACAAAAGCGATCCGTGCGTCCTATCGTTCTGCCCATCTGAAAGGGACGATCGGAAGCAGCGAAGGATACAAGTATCAGAGTGCCGAATGGAAAAACACCAATCAGTACGGTCGATTCCTCATGCTGAAATATAAAAGAACGACCAACGGCACAACCACCAGAGGATATGCACGCCGTGCAGTCAGAAACGGTTATACCATCACGCTGGATTATAAAGTCTTCGGGCGTTCACTGAAGACCGTTGACCTCAACGCACTCAACAAAGCCATCGGCACATGGCATTTTACCACCGTGCTTTCCGCTACAGCTGTCGGGTCGACAACATCCGGTGAAAAAATCGTCACCTCCAACGGCGTCAGTTCCAGTGCGGCTGCAACTGCCAATGCTGTGTTCACGTCAGAGCCTCCGCATGAGACAAGTACAGGCACATTCAAAGTCAAGGGAACCTGCAGTCCCAATCTTCACATTGTCGGCGTTCTCATGCGCATGTCATCCAGTGAGCCGCTTCGAATGGAAACAGATGCCAGTAAGAAGGGGAATTTCACCTTTGACGTCAAACTGCCTGAAGAAGGCACCTGGCTGATGACACTCACATTCAAGGATGGAACGCAGACCGTCGGTGAAACTGTTTTCCATACGACGAATTATTCTTCCACTGTTCTTCCCGTGAACTTCTCCAGTGAAGTTCCTGATGTTTTCCCGTCTGAAAAGTACACGCTTTCCGGAAAAACCATCAAGGGCGTGACCATTCAGTGCATTGTTGAAGGAGCGGGATAAAACAAGCAGGTCAAGACCAATAACACAGGTGAGTTCAGTTTTAAAATCCCCACGGAAACAGACGGCAATTACCGCATTATTCTGACTTTCCAGAAGAAGGGATTTGCAACCAGACGCTTCAGCTATGATGTCAAACGTGAAATGACAGAATCCCAAAAAGAAGAAGCCGTCAGGAAAAATGCAGTCAAACCAGCTTATTCCACCCTGACCAAAAAACTGACCAATTACGTCGGACGCTATATGACATACAACCTGTATCTGACAGATATGGTTCAGAATGCGGATGAATGGGTTCTGTTTATGGCCATGAGGTCCACCAAAACCGGCTATAAGGATCTTGTTGTAGTGACGACAACAGAGGATCCCGGCAATCTTTCCATAGGAAACCAGTACCGCATTTATGGTCAGCTGGTTGGCAATTATGAAGTTCAGAATGCAGAAGGCGGCAGTTCCTATTATCCCTGTTTCGAATTGCTGTTCTTCGGCACATAAGGTTCATCAGGGGATGCTTTCATCAGGCATCCCTTTTCAATTTCTTTTTTGATGCATAAAGGAAGCACCGGGTCTCCGTCTGTGTTGACAAAACATCCTGTATCCAATACAATGCAGCAAAGTTCCTGAAAAGGAACGGATCAGAGTAGATTCTTTTGCGTCAAGTGCTGTCAAAATGGGGAGTTGTTTGACAGACGAAGGCATCAGGCCGCGGTAAAAGGATCGCACCCGCTGAATCACATAATGGGGAAATCTATTCACCTCCTTATGCAGCTAGGTTATGCTCTGAAAGGAGGTATTTTATGTCTGAAACAACTCTTCATTCCCCCACCCTTTTTCCTCACCCATTTTCAAGGGCATACTGGAAGCAGGCTTTTTCAGAATTTAAAAACACTCGGGTTCTGATCTTCGCTGCACTGATGGTGGCGCTGCGGGTCATCTTTAAAGCCGTCAGTATTCCCATCGGCATGGACCTTCGCATTAATACGGCCTTTCTTATCAATGCTTTCGGTGCTATGGTCTTTGGCCCGGTCGTTGCTGCAGCATCTGCGGCCGTCACAGATACGCTGGGCTGCCTGCTGTTTCCAACCGGCACGTATTTCTTCCCGTTTATTTTTATTGAAATTGCCGGATCTGTCATATTCGCTCTCTTTCTTTACAGGACCAACATCACACCGATGCGTGTCATTCTATCCAGATTCTGCATTGACTTTTTTGTCAATATCGTTCTGAATACCCCCATCATGATGCTCTACTATCAGATGATCATGGGACGGTATTATGCACCATTTGATATGATGCGAATCGTAAAGAATCTCGTGATGTTTCCGATCGAATCGGTGATATTGGTTCTTTTCCTGAATCTGACAGTCCCCCGAATCCGTTCGCTTGGCTTTATTGTAGGCAGTGTGCAGTCCCTGAAACTCACGCGTAAAACGGCCATGATGCTGGCAGTTCTCTTCCTCCTCGGAAGTGTTTCTGTCGGCCTGTACAGTTTTTATGCCTACGAGCATACCTCACTCTCTTCTTCCTATTCTTCATCAGAACGCATGGAGAAAAATGCGGCGATGACGGCTGAAGTCATCAGGAAGAATCCATCCGATGAACCACGTGTGGCTATTATCGAGAGCGCTTTTCCCTCGCTGCTTTCCGGTAATACTACTTATACTGTGGCTTTGTACTCTGTCGATACAGATAAAATTGCCGCACGTTCTGAAGGCAGTCTGGATGAGGCCTTACAAGCCATTTACGCCTATTCAAAAACTCCGGCATCAAAGGATGATGCACTGACACGTTACGGAACTGCCGTGATCATCATTTCCAAGGATCAGCAGGTTTTGGAGTATTCTGAACAGATACAGTAAATCACATGCTGAGGTTTTCCAAACCGGCATCTTGTCCGGGTAGCACCTGTGTGCTCCCGGGCTTTTCTTTTGCGTAGCTCCATCCCGAAAGAAAAAAGGAGACCCGTTTGTCGAGTCTCCAGGAATTCATCCTATCATTCTTAAGCAGTGATCTGGATTATAAAGCCAGCATATCATCCATATTATACAGTCCAGGATCCCGGCCTGCGATAAAGGATGCTGCCCTCAGGCTGCCCAGTGCGAAAACACTCCGGTCTTCTGCTGAATGATGAAGCTCAATACGCTCCATTGAGCCAAAATAACATACAGTATGCTCTCCGGCTACAGTACCGCCGCGAAGCGCATGCATTCCGATCTCTGTTTTTGTGCGCTTGCTGATGCCGCTTCTTCCGTCCCTGCGCTCCCTGGGTTGTTCATAAAGATCCTTGATTTCATTGAACAGCATCAGAGCTGTGCCACTCGGAGCATCCATTTTCTGGTTATGGTGTGCTTCTACAATTTCAACATCAAAGTCGTCCCCCAAAAGTGTGCTGGCCATCCGAGCCAGTTTTCTGAGGACTGCAATTCCATATGACATATTCGCCGAACGGAAAACAGGCACAACTTTTGATGCAGCATCAATCTGTTCGAGCTGTGCACCGGAGAAACCTGTAGAACAGATCACGCACGGTGTTTTATGTGCAATGGCATACGAGAGAAGACCATCCAGCGCCTCCGGCCGGGAAAAATCAATGATGCAGTCCACGTCCTCAGTCACTGCGGAAAAATCAGCATAAAGCGGGAAATCTGTTTTCCCTTCACACGGATCAACACCGCATGCAATCTCTATTCCCATCTTTCCCGCGCAGGAAGCAACGGCCCGTCCCATCCGTCCACAGGCACCGCTGATCAATACACGCATAGGCATCCTCCGTTCATCCCACATTCAGTCCGAGCGCACGCATGGCTTCAAAGAGTCTCGGACGATTGCGTTCCTGCATCGGAACAAGCGGCAGACGCACTTCATCCTCACACATGCCAATGGCCGCCATCGCAGCTTTTGCCGGTATGGGACTGGTTTCGCAAAACAGTGCATTAATCAAAGGTAGAAGCTTCAACTGCCATGCAGCGGCTTCCTTGTTCTTCCCTTCCAGTGCAAGATGCGCCATCATCGTCGTTTCCTTCGGGAGAACATTGGACACAACAGAAATGACGCCCTTATATCCGCAGGCAATCATGGGAACTGCGATGTCGTCATTTCCCGAGTAAAAATCAGCCATGCCATCCACAAGACGCATTTTATCCAGAGACTGTCCCACATCACTGGATGCTTCTTTGATGCCAATCACATTCGGATGCGAACAGATCGCTCTGAGCGCTTCACCGCCCATATTAATGCCCGTGCGGCTGGGGACATTGTATACAATAACGGGAAGGGTCGCCGCATCAGCTACCGCATGAAAATGGGCAATCAAACCTTCCTGGCTGGTCTTGTTGTAATACGGTGTCACAACAAGCTGCGCGTCTGCCCCAAACTCCTTGGACATGCGTGCAGCATCCACAGCCTCTCTGGTGCAGTTGGATCCGGTGCCTGCAATGACAGGAACCCGGCCATGTGTCACATCGACAACACGGCGAATCACACTGAGATGTTCTTCCCAGGTCATTGTTGCCGGCTCGCCTGTTGTACCAGCGGCAATCAGAGCATCCACACCGGCTTCAATCTGCGTTTCTACAAGGTTGTCCAATGCAGGATAGTCGACTTCACCATTCTTGAACGGTGTAATCAGCGCGGTTCCGCAGCCTTCAAACAGTGCCATATGATCTCCTCCATTATTTCCTTGTAATATATCCCAACGCGCACAGCATTTCAGCGCTGAGAATGCCGCCGCCTGCGGCACCGCGAATGGTGTTATGACTCAGGCAGACAAACCGCCAGTCAAGGATTCTGTCCTCACGAAGTCTGCCAATCGAAATACCGTAGCCTCTTTCGAAGTCGCGGTCAAGGCGAGTCTGCGGCCGGGACGGATCTTCAAAATACTGAAGGAAGGGCTTGGGTGCACTCGGCAGGCCCAGGCGCTGCGGTTCAGTTTCAAAATCAGCCCACTTCGCAAGAATCTCTTCCCTTGAAGGGTTCTTTTTAAAGCCTACAGAGACAGCTGCCATATGTCCATCGGAACAGGCCACACGGAGACACTGAGCGGAAATCACAGGAAGCTGTGCGTTCCGGATCACTTTTCCATATTGTCCATCCGACAGGCTTCCCCAGATTTTCAGCGGTTCATTCTCACTCTTCTCATCTTCCCCGCCGATATAGGGAATCACATTATCCACCATTTCCGGCCAGGTCTTAAACGTTTTCCCTGCACCAGAGATAGCCTGATAGGTGCATACCATGACTTTTTCAGGTTCGAATTCAAGGAGGGGGGTCAGTGCCGGAACATAGCTCTGAATGGAGCAGTTGGGCTTCACGGCAATAAATCCTCTGGTCGTACCAAGACGACGACGCTGAGTCTCAATGACCTGTGCATGCTGATAATTGAGCTCCGGAATCATCATCGGAACATCTTCGATCCCTCTGCATGCACTGTTATTGGAAACAACAGGGATTTCATGCCGCGCGAAATTCTCTTCCATTGCCCGGACTTCATCTTTTTTCATGTCGACCGCGCAGAAAACAAAATCGACTGACTCGGCAATCTTATCGACTTCCTGAGCATCAACAACAATCATCTGTTTCACTTTTGCAGGGATATCCCAGTCAAAAGCCCATTTGCTGCCGACTGCTTCCTCATAGGTTTTTCCGGCAGAACGACTGGATGCTGCAAGCAGCACAACATCAAACCACGGATGGTTTTCAAGAAGCGAAACAAAACGCTGACCTACCATTCCGGTCGCTCCGATAATGCCTACACGATACTTTTCCATGTTTCTCTCCTCCACTAACAGATCGCCCTGCCTGAAAAAATGATAGATAAAAACCGCAGACAGGCTGCGGCGCGCACGGAATCCCTTTTTTCATTCCATCAGCGCTCCGCCGGAAAACCGGTGACAGCCGGTGTCCTCTTAAGACACAAGCCAAGAACTGTCTCGGGAAAACAGGTCTTTCGGCGTGTACTCCTTTGGAGCAGCTTCACAAGTCTTCCCAAACTTCCACAGCTCTACTGATAGCACACGCACCTCTGATACCTTTGGGGTCCACCAAAGATGGGCGTATCATAACATGAAGAAACCGTACCTGTCAATCATGGAAGCATACAATGATCGTTTCCTTTCACTGAAGTGAAAGGCAGGATTTCCTCCATATTGAAAGAAGTATACCACTTCACGGACGGTTTTTCCTTTCTGCACACTGCGAAACAGAAAAAGGACAGAATGTGATGTCCATATCGTCGATCTTTCCATCATTTTCATTCCCAATGGAACGGAGGCAGTAACACATGATTTCTTCCGAGGACAAAAGTCCTGACAGGTTATACGACCATGATATTCGTGAACCTCTCTTCCTGTATCTGGAATCATTGTATGGAAAAGTCCGTTTTCTTGAAGAGAAGAACACCGGAGAAGCCCGGGCTGATGCCGTGATGGTGCTGGATGGATTGATCTGCGGCATTGAAATCAAAAGTGATGCGGATACCTATGCACGACTGCCTTCTCAGGTTATCAATTATGACGCTTACTATGATGCCAATTTCATTGTCATTGGACTTTCCCATCTGGTTCATATTCGTGAACATGTTCCGTCATGGTGGGGCATCATCACATCAGAAAACGATCATGGAAAGATTGAATTCTATATGGAACGTCATCCTCAGCCCAATCCAATGATGACAGAGAAAAAGAAAATCAGCATTCTCTGGAGACCGGAATTAAATCATATCCTGGAACGCGCAGGCCTGCCCGCTTACCGTCAGAAAAGCAAAGATTTTGTCCAGAATGTGCTTCTGGAAAAAGTGGACAGCCCTGTACTCTGGCATATGGTGACCGACGAATTATTCGAAAGGGATTATACAGAAATTGCGCAAACCATACGCGCTTATCGGACAGCACACGGAAAAAAGCCGCGGAAAAAACGTCCTATTCGACGCAGAAGGGCTTTACACGCCAGATGAATTCCTGCGCCTCCCGGACAGCAGGCATGCAAAGGCGTAAAGAAAAGGCACAGGAAATTCCCTGTGCCTTTTGCTTCCATACAATACCATGAAGAATTATCCGATCACTTCGCCTTTGCTGTTAAAGAGCGGAAGCTTTTCGAGATAAATGAGGTCATCACGATCCTGGGCGTCGCCCTCTGCAAGAATCGCCATGCGTCCGCACACAATACCGCCGACATTTTCGACCAGTGTTTCCAATGCACGCAGAGATTCACCAGTGGAAATCACATCATCCACAATCAGGATGCGTTTACCTTTCATCATCTCAGCGTCAGCACCATCGAGGTAAAGATGCTGCTCTTTGGCTGTCGTAATCGACTTCACGGCCACATCGACCACGTTCTTCATGTAAAGCTTAACGCCTTTGCGGGCCAGCATCCACTTCTTGTCGCCATGCTGTCTTGCCATAGCATAAGCCAGCGGAATTCCCTTGGACTCTGCCGTGATCATGTAATCATATTCCGGTGCCCGCTTTAAAAGTTCAGCGGCACAGGCTTCTGTCAGTTCGCAATCACCAAAAATGACGAATGCACCAATATAGAGATCATCGTTCAGAGGGCAAAGAGGAAGATTCCGCTCAAGACCGGCAATATTCATTGTATAGTACATGCTTCAACATTCCTTCTGTTTTGTATTCATGTAACAATGTTACAATTAATTCTACAACGGGGATGTTCAATCGTCAACATAAAAAAGAAGGGTTCCCCCCTTCTTTCTTGATCAACTCGAAGCTCAGACGCGCCGTACTTCCTTGATCTTGGCGGCCTTGCCCTGACGGGCACGCAGGTAATACAGCTTTGCGCGGCGCACCTTGCCCTTACGAACCACTTCGATGTGATCGACGCGGGGGCTGTGCAGCGGGAACGTACGTTCCACACCAATACCGGAAGCCACACGGCGTACAGTGAACGTTTCACGCACACCACCGTTACGCTTTGCAATCACAGTACCTTCAAATGCCTGCAGACGCTCATGTGTTCCTTCAACGACCTTGACCCACACATTGACGGTATCGCCAACGTTGAACTGAGGACGATCGTTCCGAAGCTGTTTGGCTTCGATCGAACGGATAATTTCGCTCATGGATAGGATCCTCCTTCCTTCATAGACGTTCATGCATACCTCGCACAGACAAACGATTTGCATGCAGCGGACCGTCCGTTGTCACAACCGCTATTGTATCATGGACTGAAGTATCATGCAAGCACTTTTTTCAAGCTTTTGCTGTGATACAATGTATGGTAGCGTAATGCAGATTTCATTGAGAAAGAAGGATGTTCATGCATCTTCAATCCATTCCAGCACTCCAGGCACTGGATCCCCGCACCGTTACCGAAACAATGAAGAACTGCAATGTGCATGGTTGTTCCATCGCTCTGCTGCACGAGGGTGAACTCCTCCAGTCCATGGATTTTGGCGTTGCCTCTCCCACCAATGCCCCTGTCACGCAGGAAACATTGTTCGAATGTGCCTCGCTGACGAAAATGCATTTTTCCGCCATGGCTTTGAAATTCTGTGAGGATGGGCTTTTCGATCTGGATCGTCCCGTCATGGAACAGTGGTCCGGCACCCCATGGTCTGACGATCCGCGTTTTTCCATGATTACGCCAAGACATATTCTTTCTCACACCTCCGGACTTCCGAACTGGGCGTCAAAACCCATGTCCATGCGGTTCACACCCGGAACGCAGTTCAGCTACTCCGGTGAAGGATACTATCTCCTGCAGACCATGATCGAGCAGATGACCCAACAGTCTCTTGACCAGCTCTTGCAGCAGACCATCTTCGGGCCTTTGGGCATGGATGCATTTGTGGTCTGGACTGATTCCTTAGCGTCCCGCTTTTCAACCGGGTTTGCTCCAGACGGCAGCGTGTGCAAAGTCCGAGATCATAAGCGGACCAGCGGAAACGGGCCTGAACCCAATGCCGCATGGTCCCTGTATGGCAACGCGCATTCCCTCTCCCGCTTTCTGTCATGGGTCATATCAGCACATGCAGGACTGGGGAGTCATATGTTTCACGAAATGACAGGACCGCAAGTGAACGCAGGGAATCATGTGTGCTGGGGACTCGGAACAGGATTATGCACAGATGATCCAAATGTCGTCTGGCACTGGGGTGACAATGCCGGGTTCCAGTCCCTGATGATCGGCGATCTTGCAACCGGTGACGGCATGATCATCATTACAAACAGCAGCTCCGGTCTGGATTTTTGTTTCCGTCTTCTCGGGGATTGGACCGATTTTTGCGGCATTCCCTCGCTTCAAGCCTTTCTGAGAACCGCAGAATAAATGGTGTCAGCACCTTGCCGGCATCAATATACCATTCACATTCAGACTGAAGTCCTCGTGGATGCTCACAGACACATCCTGATAGAGAAGAATACGTGACAGTCTGCGTTCAATCCATGCAAGGTTCCGGAAGGCCACGCGGCCCGAAGACCATATGGTTCATTGTTGAATATAATTGCATTATAAATTGTTCGGTGATACAATCCTGCCTGTATACATGCCTGTCCGAGCAGCCTGACCCCTGTAAGCGACACGGCATCACAAATTCATATTCATGGTTTCGTATTCTGCAAGCTTTTTCCATGAATCATTAAGGAAGGAATAAACATGGTTGACAACAAGACACCAAACAGAAAACCATTAATCTACTACATCATTACAGTCAGTGCGATCATTATGCTGCTGAATGCGTTTGTTTTCCCCATTCTTTTGCAGCGACAGGTACAAACAGTCGGTTACAGTGATTTTCTCAAAATGGTCGATGACGGACTGATTTCCCAGGTTCAGCTTGATCAGGAAAGTGACCAGCTTCTCTTTATTGCAAAAGACAGTGAGAACCATGAAGCGCTGTATAAGACGGCTCTGTTTCCTGATGATACCCTCAGAGATCGTTTGGAAAAAGCCGGCGTTTCCTTCAGTGCACAGATTCCCACGCAGAATAATCCATTGCTCAGCTTTATCATCAGCTGGATTCTTCCGGTAGCTCTCTTTTCTGTTCTTGGGCGTGTCCTGATGAATCAAATCTCAAAACATGCTGGAGACGGCTTGAATGCAATGAGTTTCGGAAAATCAAACGCGAAAATTGTTGCACAGCAGGAAACAGGCGTGACCTTTGCAGATGTTGCTGGTGAAGAAGAAGCAAAGGATGCACTCAAAGAAATCGTTGATTTTCTGGAACACCCGGAAAAATATGCATCCATTGGCGCGAAGCTTCCCAAAGGTGCCCTCCTTGTCGGACCTCCAGGAACAGGAAAAACGCTTCTCGCAAAAGCAGTTGCCGGTGAAGCAAAAGTCCCCTTCTTTTCGATCTCCGGTTCCGAATTTGTCGAAATGTTTGTCGGAATGGGCGCAGCCAAAGTGCGTGATCTGTTCAAACAGGCCAATGAAAAAGCGCCGTGTATTGTGTTCATCGATGAAATTGATACCATTGGCAAAAAGCGTGATACCGGAAGCGGGATGGGCGGAAATGATGAGCGTGAACAGACGCTCAACCAGCTGCTCACTGAAATGGACGGATTTGACGGGAAGAAGGGCGTTGTGATCCTTGCAGCCACAAACAGGCCTGAATCCCTGGATCCTGCCCTGCTTCGTCCCGGACGGTTTGACAGGCGCATCCCTGTCGAGCTGCCTGATCTTCTGGGGCGGGAAGCCATTTTAAAGGTCCACGCAAAGCATATCCGCACAGCTGATGATATCGACATGAATGAAATCGGCCGTGCCACAAGCGGTGCAAGCGGAGCCGAACTGGCCAACATCGTCAACGAAGCGGCGCTGCGAGCGGTTCGTGAAGGACGGGATCAGGTCTGTCAGGCAGATCTCATGGAAAGTGTTGAAACAGTCATTGCAGGTTATCAGCGTAAAAACGCGGTCCTTTCACCACGCGAACGAAAGATTGTCTCCTACCATGAAATCGGACATGCTCTGGTTGCCGCCATGCAGACACATTCTGCACCTGTCACCAAGATTACCATTATTCCAAGGACAAGCGGAGCACTCGGGTACACGATGCAGATTGACGAAGAAGACCATAACCTGATGAGCCGGGAAGAGCTCCTGAACAAACTCGCAACGCTCACCGGCGGTCAGGCGGCAGAGCAGCTGATCTTCGGTTCCATCACTACTGGCGCAAGCAATGACATTGAAAAGGCCACCAAACTTGCACGTTCCATGGTGACCCGCTATGGAATGAGCGAAAACTTCGGTATGGTTGCTCTTGAAACCATGAACAGTCAGTATCTTGGACAGGACACAAGCCTTGCCTGCAGTCCAGCATATGCAGAAAAAATAGACGATCAGGTCGTTTCCATGATTCGGGACGCACGGGCAAAGGCAGATCAAATCCTCAGAGATAATGAACCCAAGCTTCATGAACTGGCCAAGTATCTCCTTGAAAAAGAGACCATTACAGGCGAAGAATTCATGAGTATTCTCAATGCTTGATATTCTGCCATTTGCACAGATTTTACAAAAACAAAAACTGCGGTCACCGAACAATGATCGCAGTTTTTGTTCTTCCTTCATTTCGTATAGTACGCAGTGACTTTGCAGCCACGGTCCGACCTCATTTTTATTCCCTGTAAGCAATATCGTCCCTCAGCCGATAGAGTGTCGCGCCGCGTTTTTTATGACAGCAGCAGGACGCCCACCACTCGATGGGGTTTTCCTCATCATACTGGACGATACCATATCG